>Ga0180433_10002353_pt1 | contig 29314 bp, 39 predicted proteins | sample SS_ome_8_FD_132980 | JGI IMG/M metagenome (GOLD analysis project Ga0180433, IMG submission 132980) | Hypersaline lake sediment archaeal communities from the Salton Sea, California, USA - SS_1_D_1 metaG | ecosystem: Environmental > Aquatic > Non-marine Saline and Alkaline > Hypersaline >... | reverse complement strand
TTTTCACCTGGCCATAAACTCTAAATGTACTTGGCCCATACCAATTTGGATGCTTAAGGCGAACAAAGATTACGACCTCAGCTTGAGGTTTAATCTTAATATACTCCTCCCCTCTAACAATAATAAAACAACCCTGAGCGCTAAAATCATATACAGAGCCTTTAGCAACGATTGTCCTTGTTTCTAAATCCATCATTGCGGCATTACTGCCAAAAAAAGTGAGAAGTCTGGGTTTGCTTCTTTTCTCTTTATTCTTCACTTCTTTCTTCATTTCAAACCCTTACTTCTCTATTATACATCGTCATCATATTTTTGTCTAGTTATCCACTTGGCTACTTTTGAAATGACTTCTTCCATTACTCCTGACTCATGGCAAACGAGCTCAACATAATAGTCATAGTGATATTGCTTCAAGTCACTGATGATCATAAAGAGACTAAAATAGGGGTCTGGCTCCTGAGCATCTAGATCGTAATTATAGAGAATCTCAAGAGCATCAATTAAAGGAAGAGACATCAAATCCCTAATATAGGATTGCCTGTCTCTCTGTAGAATTTCTTGAACTTCTCCAACCAGTCGATCGAGCTTTTTATTCTTATAGCTCTTTAGATCAGTTATTTTCTTTTTTTCCATGTCTGTAGTTCCACTCTCGCCTTACCGCAGCCAAAAACTCTTTTACCTTTTGCCAACGTGTTAACTTCTCATCAGACATTTTTACAAAATACACAGGATAACTAATATAAATTTTATATCGGTCCCTCAAATAAGCATAAATTCGATAAGGTCCTCTATAAAACCACGTATTATACCACGCCCACTCCGTTCCCCCTGGAGTAAGAAAACCATAAGCAATCTGACGCTCTAAGATTCTCTCTTGCCGAACTGCTGACATTCTCTCTCTTATCTTTTCATAAGACTTACCATCAAACATATCTGGAGTAGAAGTACTCCAGGTTGGCTTAACCTTTTTCATTTTCTCCTTGTGCTTTTTGCGCATCTCCTTTTCATCTTTAACCTCAAAAGGAAACACTCTCAAATGGCTCTCATAATAAACATCAATGTGAGCTCCAATAAGCTCGGCAATCCTTCGCAGCAACGGGCCGTCGGCATCTAAATCCACATCTCCATGCCAAACAACCTGATTATTGACAACTACGTTTGAATTATAAATAGCCATCGCCGGACCGCAACTTTTTGACATACTAACAAGACGTCCTGATCGCCCAAGAAGAATATTTAAAATTGCCCCCGGATCTTTGTCGGCGCACAGTGCTTGAGTTTTTGTTTTAGCTTTTGCTCCCATTTCTTTTCTCCTCAATTTTGTTTAGTCGACATAGCCAGGTAAACAATTTTGCAATTCGACGCTCATAAAGAGCGATTCGATCAAGATTCCCCGGCCTAGCCCCTTCTATAGGATCCCAAAAAAGCTTATTTAGCTTTTCTTGAAGTTGGTCTCTTTTTCTTATTACCATTGCTTTCATTGGATGAATGTACATGTCCAATTATCTCCTCATATGATTGGTTTGCATTATTTATTATTGAAGTAAAGACTAGAGAATCTTTTTTCTCCTTAGCAATATACATTCCCTTATCAGCAGCTATAATTAGCTCTTCCGCTTTATCTCCTTTACTATATGATACAACTCCCATACTAACTGTAACCTTAATTGAGTCATATTTAAACCTCAATTTTTTGTGAAGACGTTCATAAAAATTGGCTGCCTTCTCAGAAGACTTATTTAAACTAATTACAACAAATTCTTCTCCGCCCCAGCGAAACGCCTTATCGTAAGATCGAGTTTGCTGTCGCAAAATTTTGCCTACTTTATTGAGAATTTTGTCTCCCACAACATGGCCATAATTATCATTGATTTGTTTAAAATCATCTAAATCAATAAAACCGATGGATAAAATCATGCCCATGCGGTCACATTGGTTGGCTAATTCTTTAAAATACTTATAGAAAGCTTTACGATGATGCAAGCCCGTAAGCTCATCGTAAAGACTAATGCCAAGATTTTCTAGGAAATCAACAAGTTTTGTTGCGAGAATGAGCGAGCAATCACTTTTATGCTCGTCAATAAATAAGGTGAGTTCGCTTGTAAAATTTTCCTTCTTCATAGCTTCTACTCTTATTATAGTAGATTCCTATCAAAAAGGCAAGCTAAATATTCATGAATGATTCTAACAAGCTACACCAGGCTCAAAAAATATTCTTCAGGAATTTTTTCGCCTGCGGCCATTCTCTCTAAATACTGGGCAGCTAACGTTCCAATTTTTACGTTATTTTCTACCCAATGATAATCATCAACCTTACGAAAGACACGCTTCCTAACTCCATTATTTGTTACTTGGTTAATAATTATCACCAAGCCTCCTTCCATCAACAACCCTTCTTATTTCTTGTATCAAGATAATCTAACATCTTGTCATAGACTATCTCTTTTTCTTTTTGCAATAAGCTCTGTCTCCTCATAAACTCATCACTTGTTTTTCTATAATATTCTACTAAATTCTTAGTCAACTTGTCGCTAACTTCTGCCAGCTGTACCATCTTAATAGTAGAATTCTGAGACGTGATAGAAAGAAGAGTATTTCTTTCGCTGGCAAGTTTTTCGATTCGCCTAATTATGTCCGAAACTTCTTTTAAGTAATTCTCATACAGAGGAATCATCATCTGGGTCCTCTAGCCTTACGACCGGCTTTAACTCGTGGAGCCCTTTTTCACTAAATAAAGTCACAAGATAAATATCATCGTATTTAACAACAGCTTCTTCAGCTTCTTCTTTTGTTTTAAATAACAAATAATGAGGATCTTTTTTAAAGATCACACAGTAGTGAAATTTTTCCTGTTTCATCGATTCTCTTCCAAAAATTTAACAATTTCTTCATGCACAATCATCCATCCAATACTTGTTGGGGATTGACGGTGCCCAAAAAGACCTGCAAACACTAAACCAGAAAGCTCGCCTTTATCATTAAAAACGCCTGAGCCACTATTACCCGGATAGATCGGAGCCGAAATCAATCGTGCCTCAGAGCCAAGAACTTCGGCATAGCTCCCAACTCTTCCTTCAGCAACTGATCCAAAAATCCCGAGAGGATTTCCAACAACAAAAACCTGATCGCCAAACCTGGCTGGCTTCTTAGCAACTTTAACAGGGGTCAGTCTCTTTCCTTTCGACACAACTTTTAACAAACAAAGATCTGCTAAAGATGATTTTCGATGAACTTTAGCATACAAATAGCTCGTATGTTCTGGACTCTTAAGAGCTAAACGAAAGAAAGTTCCGGGGGCTCTTTTATTAGCCGCCATATCACAAATATGATTATTAGTCAGTACAAGTCTAGGAGCAATTGCAACTCCAGTTCCAAAACCAACTCCTCTCATTTCTACTCTAACAAATCCCGCAGAAGGCTTATCAAGATATCCTTTGTTTGTATCTTTAGATTTCACAGAAGGAGATTTAACAATACTTCGGTGCCGAATCATATTTTTTCCAACAGGATGTTGTAGAGTCACTCCAGAAGCATGCCCAATAGGGGTTGATAACGTTGACTGAGAAATAAAATCATCCAGCTTGATAATTGTAGCAACATTTAGCAAAAACATTGCTATTCCCGCTACAAAATAGAAAAGGACTAGCCCAATATTAAGAATCCGTGTTATTGCTTTCAACATCGACAGCTCCTTCCTGATTATTCTTATTATCGATTCCTTCAGAAATCTGCTTTAATACTTTAGTCGTATTATCAAATTCCTTTTGCAGCGGTTCAAATTCTTCTCGCTTAATCTCTATTTTAATTTCTCCGCCAGCAGGAATACTTATTCGATTACATAATTTTTTGTACAACTGTTTTATCTCACTTGGCTTAGGAAGATTTTCAAAAGTTCGCTTTCTCGGCCCTCTTCGGTAGTTTCCTCGCTTACGATACTCTACAATTTCATCTATTAAGCCTAATTTAAGAGCTTCTTCGGCTGAAATAAAAATGTCTTTTCCAGTGCTTGTTAATCTATCATAAAACTTCTTGTCGGGATATGAGTTGTCTGCGAATACCTGATTTAACTTAGACTGAATTATTTGTTCTTCGTTTTGGTAGATTTTTTGGTCAGCAAGAGTCCTGCATCCCGGGTCATTGTTTCCCTCATGAATTAGAACCCTGGTCAATTTAGATAAATATCTTTCATCACAACAACACATAATCCATGTAGCCGCACTTCCTACATGTCCCATTCCGTAAAATACAAATTTGCAGCGCGTCTGCTCAATAGTATCGTGAAGAGCCATCATCGCTTCAGCGTTTCCGCCATATGAAGTCATATAAATAGTAATTGGTTTGCTGCTCATCTCCTCCATAATGTGGATTCCCATAATAGCAACTTTCACTGAATCTTGATCAAAGGCGTTATAACTTGTCTCTTCATCATCAGGCTCTTTATCTGTTGGTTTTCCAAAATAAATCTTCCTATGGATAACATCTACGCCCCACTTTAGTAGATTATCAAGCCAATCTGCGTCCTTCCTAGTAGCCATTCTTTCCCCCTACTTTTTATAATCTAGCTCTAGATCGTAAATTGGAATAATCTTATCTAGCTCCTTATTATTATCAACCTCTTTGCTAAATTGGACTCTCCTAATATCTCCACACGGATGATTTTTAGTAGATTCGATAATTGTTTGTGATGCGATTGCGTAATTAATACTTAATGAATTAGCGAACGGATCTAAACCCGATAAAGTCGAATTAACAACAACATCAATTCCATTCTGCGTTTTTGCTTTTAATTCTTGATGAACATGTCCAGCAAGAACACCAGCGATAGGAGGGTGCCCCTTTTTTATTTCACCTGTGTTAAAAGACTCAATTTGATGAGTCAAAGTTTTAAAATTAATTGATTTACTAGGGCCTTGAATAGCTGAAAATACTGTATCTCCATGAACGCCCATCAACCGCCCACCAATAGTATCAATCATTACATATTGTGTTTTAGGGATTACAAACTTAACCCGACCAGCAAATATTAACGACAGAGCATAATAAATCGGATTGATTACACTATCATATTTTTGTTGATTAACTCTATTTCCGCCTTCCCTTCGGAACGGCCAGTCTTCGTGATTTCCTGGAATTCCATAGAATACAATTTCATCAAAGAAATTTAACAAATAGGAAATCATATGATAAAGGACATGCAAAGCCCCATTCATCTGATGAACGATTAAGTCAGTATCAATTCCCGTAGTATTGTGAATCTTGCCGTGATTAATATCTCCCAAACCAGCCAAATGTAATTTCTTTGTAGATGCTCGATGAGTGATTTTGTAGTTAGCTATTTCTTGGGCATAAAAAGCACAACGTCGGCATCCCTCCACCCAACTAAACTTATTCGAATTCCCCACTTCACTATTATCCACTCGAAGCCCTAAATGCCAGTCACACAATAAAGCAACTAACTCTCTTTTCTCGGCAGATGGAGCTTTAATTTTTTTAAGATAATTTTTAATTTCTTTTTTATTGAGAACAAGCGGATTAAGTTTAAGATTCTTGATAGATTTGGCAAACTCTTCAGTCAGGTTGGCTATTTCATAGTCTTGAAGAACATTTTTTCTTTGAATTGAACGAGCCAAACTACGATATTTGTTCGTGATAATTGTTTCAGACGATTTGAGGGTCCCCTCTAAATCAACCGCTTCTTCAAATGCTACATTCCACCCTCCAAAAAATTTTCTGATCTGATGATCAGACAGACCAGCCGACACAAACTCTGCCTTTGTCGGTCTTGATCCTTTTAATTTATGTAAAGCAACTATTTTTTCTAATATTTCTTTCTTGAGCTCTTTATTGCTTTTTTTCTTCATCCCCATCTCCAAGGTAATTAAAAATAATATTATCTGGTCTCATAGCCAAATAATCCTCACCTTCTATATTGATCATATGAATTTTATGATCATTAACCTCAGTAAAATATACCCTCTTGCCTACAAGCTTTTCTGCAACCTCTTTAGGCTCAATCGTTCCTGATACCTTAACAATAACTCCCTCATTATTGTTCTGTGTTTTTGGCATGATAAGTCCCTTTTGTTCGGGAGCTTTATCTTTTTTGACAATAAACCAAGCATTCCAAACATCAATCTTGCTTAGCATCGCTCTTCTCCTGTTTCACCCGAATATTGAGGACTTCAACATCAAAATCAGCTTCTTTTCCAGCAAGCTCTTCATCAGCATAATCTTCGGGGAAAGTTACATGAATAACTCCAGGTTTGTTTTTTTCTGCACCAATAAGTTTCTCCTCAAACTCTTTAAAGAGTTGTTCGGCTCCAACTTGAATTAGCTCATTGTCACAACTTCCGCCTTCAAACTCAACCCCATTAAGCTTGCCCACATACTTTAAGTTAACAATATCGTCTTTCTGAACCGGCCTATCAACTTCAACCAAATTAAATTTTTCGTTGACCTGCTTCTCAATTTCCTTAGCTTTTTTCTCTTGAAGCTCATTAATTTTATCAACAAGAGTCTTTCTTTCTTTTTCTTCGCGTTCTTTGAGATCCTCAACAGACATGCTTTTCATATTATCTACATTATCAAGCAGCATGCCCTTAATCCAAGCAACCTCTTGAACTAAATATTCTTGAGTAGCAGCAATCTGAAGAGTAAGATCTCCAACAGCCTTATTCAATGTAGTCGTATTGTTTGACGCGGTAGTAGTAATATCAGCAAGAAGCTTCCTGAAATTAATATCCATTTGAAGTAAATCCTGGCCCATAGCCTGAATGACGGCCTGAAGGCGGGCAACTGGAACTACAATAGTTTTATCCCTATATCCTTTTACAAGAGGTTCATTCTTTCCTGCGGCCTTTTGAAAACCACTTTGCTTAACGTTCTTTTCAGCTTCATCGGCGGCCTTGTCATGTTCCTCTTTCATCTTTTCAGCTTCTTTTTGAAGAGCTTTTTCATTCGCCATAATAATGCCTCCTATTTAATGTTTTTATTGTCTTCTTCTGTTTTATTTTCAATGGAATAATTATTTTTTTGCCTGTCCATGTTAACTCGCCATTTTTGAAGATAAAGACTATGCAGCTTATCAGCATCAATCCCATTTGCTGTACAAATATCAAGCATAAAAAATAACAAATCTGCAATTTCTACATTAATATTTTGTTGTTGTGATTTTAATGGAGCAAAGCGATTTTCGCGTCCCTCTTTACTCCACCACTTCCAGGCATAACAATCTTGAAGTTCGGATAACTCCTGACGTAGCGCTTGAATTAGGTCAATCGTCCACTCTCCGACTTCACTAGGAGTGAGATCTTTCAACATGTCATTTCCACGACCAATTGCCAGCCTTAGCTGTCTTTGCTTGTCAAAAATATCCTTTAGCTTGTCGCTCATTTTACTTCGCTCTCCTCGACAGTTGTTTTTTGGCCATTAGCGAACTTAATAACAACTTTTCCATTACGCTTGGCCATAATCTTAACTTTTTGATCGTTGTAAATCCCTGTCCCAATTCCATCTCTTAGCGTCTGCATTATAGCATCGCCAAAGCCATCTTTAGGTGTTTTAGGAGTAGATGACTCTTTATCAGAAGTTCCAATATTATTTAGAACTCTACTAGCTAAATGTTTGAGAGCAGTAACTTCTTGATCAGTAAACAAAGTGTCAAGCGACTTAGAATCTGCTGTTTTCTTGTCGGTATCGATTTCCTCAATACGCCTATTGGCATATTCCTTGATCTCGTTAGTAACTTGTTCCTTGATTTCTTTGGGGAATTGCTTGCCATTAAATTTCATAGAAAGAGATTTAAAGGCTTGAATTAATTGAAGTTTTGTACGTAATTTATTCAGAGTAACTTCTGATTTTAACTGTTCCTGTGACATGTTTGCCTCCTATTCTCATTATACATTATCGCTTCTTTTGATGATGATAATGCACATAATCGGGGCCAACATATTCCATTTTGTCTTTTTCAGCGAAGCCCCATCCCTTTGGCAACTCAACTAGTCTATCTCTGCAATTTGGATGAGTAGATCCAATTACTGGTTTCCACTGCGAGGCTTTCTTCCCATAGTTAGTCCCATTCCTCATCAGCTCACTCATCTTGTATATTTTTGGAGTTCCGTCGGGATTAAGATAAAACTTTCTACAATAAGGACAGAGAGCAGCATCTCTCACAACTAACTTATACACATACGTTTCGTCCGCAGGAGCTTTCCCTTTGTTTCTTTTAACAATAGCATCTGCCGCTCCATAGGATTGAGCATTATTCATTTCTGTAATAGCGACTCTACGCCAGTCACGCGCAAAATCACCAGTTGCTTCTCTCAAATCTTTAACAATCTCTCCGATTTTTTTATCTTCTTCAAGAGCAGAGACAAAAGCAGGCTTAACGCCTTCAGTTTGAATTACATTTCGATGTTCAAAATTGCCATCTCTAATAAGCCCCTCAACTTTTTGTTGAAATTGAGACGACAGACGCTGAACTGTCTGTGCGGTATTTTCTTTAACGTGATCAACAGCGTGCTGCTCTACGTCATTAAGAGGAATTTTAGGTTGTCTTACTTTCCATTCATCGTGCCCTGCGGGTCCATATCTATATTCTTGAACATTTCCTCGCGTAGCTCCTGCGACATATGAGTCAGTTACATAATCTTCGCCTTTAGATGTATCAAAGCCTAAATCTTTCAACTCTTTAATTTCTTTATCAGAAAGCTGATCGGGCCCTAACGTCTTAAGAATAAAGTAATTGTGTCTTACTCTAATTCTTTCTTTGATAGCTTCAATTTTATTTTTGTCAATAATCATTAGTAACTTTTCAGCTCATCAACAATATCTTGAATAGATCTTTCAATTACATCTTTTACGTACTGCGCTCCCCACTTAAGCTCAATTTCTTTTAAAACTGGGTCATCAAATGCTTGCGGATGAGCATTTTCAGCTTTCTGAGAAATAGCTTTTATAAGTTCTTCCTCAACTTGCTCGGGACTTTCCCCTTTTTCTAGAATAATTTTAATCTTAGCCATTATTTTTTATACCATTCAATCTTGATTAATTTAGGACTTTTGCTCTTCTTGAGAGACCTTTCTACTTCTTCTCCTTGCTCTTCTCCTTCACTTGGGACCTCAAATCCTTCCTCTTCCCCAGGCTCAAACTCTCCGCCACCCATCATTGACTCTTGTTTTCTTTCAGACTCAAATTCTCCAAATTGCGAAATCCATTGAACATATTGAGGATCTAAAATTAGATGACCGCCTTTTTCCGGACCTAGTGGCTCCATTCCATCTTCAGCACGAATTTCGTCAATTGTTTTGGAGTACCTGACTTCTTTATTTTCTCTTTCAACCTCTTGAACTCTAGACTCAGCATCAAGGCCAACAAACTCCAAACAAAACTCATTATTAATTTTATCAATGATTTCTTCATTGATAAAGTCTTCAAAAAATCGAAGAAGAGGCCTTAATCCTTTGTCTTTTGAATGTTTAATCCGCGTTTCATTTTGTGATTGAAAAACGCCTCCGGGGGACCCGGCTTCTTTAGCAATATCAAATCCAATTTCTTCTGGACTAATGCAATAAATTGCACAGGCAATTTTAATCAAATAATTCATCCAGTTTGAGTACTCAATATCTCGGTTGGATTGAGTAAGTGGGATCCACGAAATCTTATCGGAACCAGCAAAAATTGGAGTTCTCCAGCTATTAACATTGCCGCTTGTTTGAGCGTCCCACTGTTGTCTCAGCGCTTTTAGTTTTCTTTGCGGGACGTCAGCTTGAAAATGAAGAATCCCCTTAGTAACATGACCCTGAGTAAAGAAAAGCTTATTATAAGTTTCAGCCTGTAAATGAGATGTAATAGTAGATACTAACAATTCCAATTCACCTACCGAATATCCATTAGCGTAAATATCATTAACCGGGTTCCCCATACGAAAGATTAAATCTTCAGATGTAAAACCTCTTACGACTCTAGCATCAATTACCTGAGCATACATATTTTCGTTTTCTTCGGCTTCTTTTCTCTCTTCCTCGGTATCCTGTCTAACTAAATTATTATGAGATTGAGAATTAGCATCAGAAGCTGTGGCCACATCCTGTCCTACTTTAGAAGCAAATCTTATTGTTCCTGAATCTACGGGAATGAAATGATGAAGTTTATCAGCATTATCATTAATTTTTTCTACTGCAACTTGATCATACGTAAGTCTATCGCGAGCCGCTCTCCTCAAAAATGCTTCAAAAGATAATAGTTCAGTCTGTGGACGATCGTTCATATGTCCACAATTTGAAATAAACTCAGTAAGTTGATCAATAATTGCTTTGTCCTGCTGTTCAAGTTCCTTAATTTTATTTTCGTCATCTTGCAGACTTTGATCTCTTTCTTTTTTCCTCCTAATAATAAATCCTTCAGTATATTTATTTTTTTGAGGACGACTAAACAAACAGAGCTGATTAATTCGAGTTTGAATAATAGAAGCAATAATTGTATCGCGATAAGACATTAATTTCAAAATACTGAAATCAATGCGAGTTGGTTTTTCCTTATATCCAGCCGCTTGATAATAAGCATCATGGAGAGGGGCGTAATATGAACGGCGATAGAAGCCATCTGCATCATCCATAAGAGCGCCATCTTGAGCTTTTCGAGTCATATCGGCTCGAGAATCAGAAATATATTTCTCAAGGCTCATATCTGTCGCCTCTAATATTTTTCCAATGAGTCCCTTCTTCTTTTCGCCTGACATATTTAATCTCCAATTCTTGTGTATAATCTATTATTATAGTGGAATTCCATGTAACTTTAAATTATTCAACTATGTCAAAACGCAAAATTAAAGCCTCCATCATCATCGTCGTCATCATCGTCAAAATCTGCTCGATTGTCACGAATTGGTTTTCCAATAAGTTGTCCAACTTCTTCTGGCGTTGGAGCTTTGTCAAACTTCTTGCTTTGCATATTTCCATGACTCGGAGCAAAACTGAATTCTGGAGTTCCAATCCCTAAAGTCGAATGTAAAGGATATCTAATTGCATCGGGGGCGTGTGAATATTCATGGTCATACTCTCCATCTATGACATTCCCAGCTGCGTCCAATTTATGATGGAATTTATGCATACATTTTTTGAGGTAAATACACGACCCATGAACAAACAATCTTGTGTCTTCTGTCCCAGGGATTCTAATCAAATTCCTAACGGTCGAAATTCCTGGACGAACGTCTTTTACGACATTCTCTTTCATCCCGTCTTTTGCTCCTCTTTGGACCCCTCCACCATACCTTTTTGGACCAGCACAGTGAAACCCGGCCTTCCGAAGAGATTTAATACCACTCGGATTCTCGGTATCTGCATAAATCGTTTCAATCTTATACTTCCACCACTGCTGTTTAAAATAAAGAGCAAATTCTTCATCTGTCATTTCTGGCTTTAAAAGAGCTATCTCTTTAACAACATATACTCTTTGCCTTCCGTCAACATAAATCAAATATGCTACCATTGGATCTGTAAACCCAAAGTCAATTCCTACAATTGGAAAAACGCCATGTTCCTCAAATGTTTTTACTAACTCTTCTTCAGTAATTTCATGATCGGGGGTTTCCCCAGTAAAAATCTCATACATTTGAGTGTATGTTTTAATATTTTTGTAATCTCTCCAATCACCATACACTAGCCCTGTAGAAGGCGGCTTTTTACATAAAAATTGAGCAATGGCCATTTGCTCATCGTTTGATTCAAACAATTTCATTTGAACATAGTCACATGTTTTAAGCCATTTACTTTTAGATTTTTGATTTTTTGAGTGTGTTCTACAAGCTGCAAAGATCTTACAATTTTTTAAACATCCCTCGTACCCTTCAAGTATTTCGTATCTTTTTTGGTCATCGGGAGGGAGTGCTTCAAAATCTTCTTTTGACTTAGCAATAAGAGTATCTCTTTTTACATAAATAGGAATTTTCTTAGTCCCCGACCTTTCTTCGGGGCACTTTTCCATAATATCGATAATATTCCAATGAAAGACTCTCACCCCTTTTTGAGGAGCTTCGTCAATTTCCTTTTGAACCAATCCAAACGCTGATTTCCGAACAGAGATCCCAAAAGTAATAGGGGGACGCCCATCGGGCATATTAATAGGAATGCCATCAATATCGCTGTACGCGGAAACATCTTGCACGACATCAATTTCGTCCTTACATACTAAAGGTTGATGAGGTCCCTGTACTCTTTTTTTAGTACAGGGCATTGTTTCTAGAATAGCTCCTTGTTTTGTTAATGTTTTTTCTAGAATAGAACTCTCTATCAATTCCCATATAAGCGGATTTCTTTTAACATACGGCTGAAAATAGTCATTATAACAATGCTTAACGTGAGATTCTCCAGCGGCAATGTGACACGCTCCCCGATTATCGTGCGTAATAGCTAACAATTCAACAATAGCAGCATCCAAAGTTTTAAATCCTGATCGACAGGCGTACCATAAAGACTTGGTAAAACGTTCATTTTCGGGAATCGAATCCCAATAGAGCATGTTCCGATAGAGCTCCCAAATCATGTGCATTGGATTGCTGTTAGAATCTGGATCAACCGTACAGTCAGGGAGGTCTGCCTTAAGAAAAAACTTAATCCAGTTGCGTAGTTCTTTCTTAGTCTTGCACGGGCGATCCCTCAGGGTTCTTAGGGTCGCTAGTCTCTTTTCGCTTTTCTCGCTGCTCATTGTTTTCTAACAATTTTGGTTCTTCAACTTCCTTAAACTCCGCGTCGATAGCATCATCTGCTAATACTTCTAGCAAACGATCTGCTTTTTTATCACTTAACTCAATTTTTTCATACACATCAACATTAACCTGTTTCTTCTCTACTCCATCATTTTCAATCAAATAAAGAGTCTTGACAAGTTTCTCAAAATCTCCAATATCAGTAACAAAACTAATAAGCTCAAGATACCCTTTATCTTTATCTCTCTTTTTCGTGCTCTCTCTAATAAGCTTTTCAATATCAGAAATACGTGAAGCTGTTAAATCAATTAATTTCCCTGTAGCGTCAAATATCTTCTGTTTAAATTCAAGAATCTTTTTATCATTTTGAGCTCTTATTTTCTCAAGAATTTTATCCTTCCGCTCCATCCATTTTTCCTCATTCCTCATATTATAAATTGTCTGAACATCACAGCTATACTCATGCGCCAACTGCGTGTAAGTTTTGTTGTTTTCCATCCAATCCTTAAAAATAAGCTCGCGGGTTTCGGAAGAATGCTTATGTTTAGGGCCGACGGCTTTCTTTTTTGACTTTCGACTCATCAATCTTCTTTTTAATTTCTTTTACATCATTAAAATATTCAGTAGCTTCTTTAATTACACTCGGATCGGCTACATTAATTCCCGTTTTGTATAACCCTAGCCACGCATTTGGATATTTTATCCCATAAACAGCTCTCAAATAGCGCACAATATCAGTAGCAACTTTTACATTGTAATTAAAATCATTCATCAACCGATCGGGATTAAGTTTCATTCTCCATATATTAGTGACATTAATTTGATAACATCCGTAATCAATTGTATGCCCGTCCTTGTTTTTCCCTTCTTTGTATTTGCACAAAGTACTTTCTTTATAAGCAATCGCCACTAAATCCTTCCAGTTAAGTGCATGACGCTTGCAATAAAAATAGATCGACGTTGCCATAGAATATGCTTCTTCACATGAGATATCTTTTCTAAGTTTAAGAATAGATGAAGTGATTGGCAACTCACACTTAGTCTTTGCAAAAACAGGAAAACAAAAAAATATAAAAATAAAGATTAACAAATATTTCATTTTTTGTATACCTTGAATTCGCACTTCAAATTATAAGCAGCCATCAAAGGAGCTAAAACTACAAATAGTTTGTCCTTAATTCGACCTTTATTCCGAAAAACCATACTCCACCTCGACAGAAATAACTGAACAGTTATATTCTTTTCTTTTCTATCTAGTGAAAAACGAGCGGACTTTACAGCTCTATCACACATTAAAGAAAGCCCCAGGACACAATCCACAACGGGACCAGAATCTATCTGATCATGATCAATAAGCCACTTAATACTTTCATTTACAAATTGTTCATCTTGCATTTTTGACTCCTAAAATACGCCAATCCTACAAGAATAGCGTCACACACGTCATTATCTTTCATTTTCATATTAAGATTATACAATTTATTGACCATTCTTACAGACAAATGCTTTTTGGTAATTTTGCCCCTTGCTTTCTTCCCGGCTTTTTTGGCCTTTCTAAGATCAGCATTTTTCTTTTTGTCTTCTTTTGACATATATAAGCTCATAGTTTGGCGCCACTTAGATGTGTCCAAATAAACAACTCTAACTTCCTCATCCCTACAAATATCAATAACCAGACAGTGTATAAATTCAAGCATCTTCTGAGCAAATCTATTTTTTCCTTTGTTGGTTTCCTCTATCACAATTACATCGGGAGCAAACTTATAGTACACATCAAAAATATTCAACATCATCCTTTTAGCAGCATCAAGATAATTAAATGGATACCCTTCTTTTTCAGTATTATAGGGGGCTGTTTCTCCCCACACTTTCTGAACAATAGTCCCGTAGTCGACGAGCTCTTCGCCCTCATCTATTACAGCCCACCCGGTTGAGGTAGACATATCTAAGGCCAAAATCCTATGCAATCTTTGAGATTCCATCTCGCTTCTCCACCGATATCGTATTGTCTACCAAATCTTTTGTAGCATTGAAATGATCAATAATAAAAATATTCTCTCTCTCTTGTTTTAATCTATTAAGCAAATCAACAATCAACTCTCGTCCATTCTCATCGAGACCTTCAAATACCTCGTCTAGAAACATAAAATTAAACGTTTTGTGACTTCGATTAGCTACAATATTTGATAGTGCAAAGCTCACTGCTAGTTCAATTCGCTTTTTCTCTCCGCCCGACAAAGATTCAAAATCTCTTTGAACGTTGTCCATGATAATCGATGTACTAAACTTCTGTTTTATCTCTCCCTTTGAATTTGCTGTTTCAGTTTCAAACGAAATCCGAACATCTGCATTAAATAAGGTTTGAACATAATCATTAACATTGTCATTCAATTCGTTGACAACTGTATCAAATACATAATATTTGATATTTTTGTACAAATCCTTTAGAGCAATATAATACTGCTGAATTTCAGCTTTTTCTTCTGCTTCCTTGCTGAGCTGTTTCAACTCTCCATCGGTCTTTTCAATTCCCTCTTTACAGTCTTTTAACAAATCCCAAAAACGATTAGTCTCATGGCCAATTGTTTCTAAATCCCCTACAAGATTTTGCCATACATCTCGAGCAGCTCCAAGATTAGACAAATACGCACTCTTGAGGCGAACTTTTTCTTGAACATCTCTCTTAATACTTTCAACTTTTTCAATTTTTTCTTTGATGGTAGGTTCAAAAGTCAACAGCTCTTCACATTCCTTAATCTTAGCAAGAACTTGCTCGAATTCTTGAGAAATAGAATCTAGTTCTTCATTTGACTTTTTAATTTCCTTTGCGCGATGTTCTTCGTTGATAGGCTGTTTACATCGAGGACAGTCACCTTCTAACGAAGAGAGTTGATCAATTTCTTGTTTTTTCCTTTTTTCTAGTTCCAACAACACACTTTTTCTATTAGCGTAGTTGTTGTTAAGATTATGGACCTCTGCAAGGATGTTAATTTTATTTTTGTATTTTTGTATTTTTTGATCGAAATCAATATTTTCCTTCTCAATGGAATCTTGAAGATTAGCAATGTCTACTTCTATCTTGTTAACAACTTTAGACTGTTGATCTATTGCCTCCTCTTTTTCATTCATTCGGCGTTTTTTATCTGCTTCAAATCCGTCGTAAGCTGCTTCAAAATTCTTGTATTCTCGCTCCAATTTTTGCTTACTCTCAGTCACAAAAGTAACTTTTTGATTTAGCATTTCTAATTCTACAGAAAGAGTTCCTAGTAACTCATGTGCTACTTTATAAGCTTTATCAAAATCATCCAAGTTAATTAGCTCTGTTAAAATTTTAACTTTTTCTCCATCGGTAGCCGAAACAAAGCGAGACTTAGCATTTTGACAAAAGTAAACCGAATTAACAAAAATATCGTACGATAAGCCCAAAGTGCTTTCAATAATTTTTTGAAGCTCATCTTTATCTTTTCCTAGCTCCGGCTGTCCGTTAATAGAAAGGTTTAAAACAGTAGGCTTTCTTCCTCTTTCGATCTTATATATATTCCCGTGATCTTCAACTTCCATACTTACAAAAAGATTTTTCTTTTTCTTCTTGTTAACTAACTCATCTACTTTAACGGATCGAGGGATCTTCCCAGTAAATGCATAACATATTGCATCTGGAATCGCGGTTTTCCCCGCACCATTGGCCGAATCTTCATCGTGATTCCAGCCCTTTATCAAATGTAGTCCTTGGTCGAAGATACTACGATCAAGGCTCAACTCTTCAAAGCTCCAAAAATTTTTAGCATTTAAGCTTAGAACTTTCATTCATAGTCCTCCATCTTCTTTGGAGTCCCATCTTCTTTTAACCACCCTTGTTCTCTTGCATATTTAGTTCCATACTTAGCAATCAAATCTGGGAGTTCGTGCTTAACATGATGCTCTTTGGAACGTCTTTTCATAATTGAATTCAAATCTTTTTTAACTTGTTTATTCCTATAAGAATCTGCCTGCTCTTTGACTATGGCATCTGAAACCGTAGCAACTTTTCTTTTCATTAGAACATTACACTCCGGACACATCGGACTAACAAAACTATTCTCCTCTTCATGAGTTTTGAAGAGTTTCTTTTTTGTTTTTGTACATTTACTACATATGTAAATTCTAACTGGCATCGTTTACCTGTTTTAATATTTCTTGGCTTAGTTGACTTAACTTTTCCTTATTAAGTTTTGTTTGAAGTGTACTAATATATACTTCAACCATTTTATCTTTATTCAAACTTTCCTCAATCTTAACAAGCTTAGCAGTTCGCGTCTCAATTTTCTGAAGAGAAAGATTAGGAAACTTAAACATCGACTTAGTAATTTTATTTAAGACATCTTTCGGTCCTTTTAACTTAAGCCTAATATAATCGCTATCGGAAGCTTTTATTTCAATACTCTTAATATCTTTTTTTTCCATAATTGTATGACTAAGCTGAATATGTCTAGGTAAATCCAAACTTCGTTCCTCAACGCTATTATCTTTTGTATCATAAATGATCACTCGCTTCTCTTGATTAGCTTCAGAAAAAGAATGAGAAAAAGGAGTGCCTACGCAAATAATATTACCCTGCTCCTGAGGAGTGTGAATATGTCCTAGAAATACCTTTTTGTATTTATCAAAAAGAGAAACTTTAATTTCATTGGTTATTTCTTTCCCGCTTTCATACTTGAATCCGCTAACATCTTGATGAGCATATATAGCATCCACGTTCCCAACCTTTTGCAACGCGGAGACAAAGGATTCCTCGTTCTTACAATAAGGAATTACACCAGCCCGGGCTGATTCCTCTCCGAAAATACATACAATCGGCTCAGAATAAATATCAACGTTCTCTAATTGATTAAACGGGGTTAGAGCATGATTTTGACACTCAAGATTTTCATAATCATGATTGCCAATAAGCATACCTACGCGGGTTGGCCAATTAAATAATTGATGAAGCAAAAATCTCTGACATTCTGATCTAATGTCGGCTTTTCCGTGATATTGATCTCCCATGAATATGGTGTGATCGACAGTCTTAGCAATTTCACGCAACTGCTTAAAGCATTTCTCAGCAGTCTGAAGTCTACTCTTCTTGAGGTGAAGATCCCCCACTATCAGTTTTCTCATCTTCTCCCCCTCTTTTTAACCCTTTTGTTAGATCTTCAATATGATATGATCTAACCCTAAATTGAACCGATTCAGGTTCAAGACCCGAACGAAGATGATTTTTAGTCATTCGGGCCTTAACGACGATTCCGTCTTTAATTCTTTCTCCCTTAACTATTCTAACATAATCACTTACGCGAGCTAACTGAATAATAACAGAGCTAAAATATTCCGCGGCGTCCCCTCCCTTATTGCCATATCCATGTCCGCCAATCTTAGCATATGTTTGATTAATAAATAACAAAGTAACATTACTATTATATAGTTTCTGGACAAATACTCTAAGCCAACGCGCAATTACTTTTGCTGCCGTAGCTAACTGAGTTTTTTCATCCATATCGGCTTCGCTTTCGGCTTGAGAAGGGGTTCCTCCTAAACTGTCAAAAGCAATAAAAATCTTTGCATCCGGATCGTGGGAAAAAATTATATTAACATATTCATCAATTCCAACAAAAGCCTCCTCCAAATTTGTTGGAAAAACTGCATTGATTTCTCCGGGATTTCCTCCCATTTTTTCATAGCGCTCCATACTAAATTTTTTCTCTGTATCAACTAAAATAACATAACATCCTTTCTTCTGAGCTTCAATCATTGCAAGCATCGCAAGAGTCGTTTTCCCAGAGTTTGGACGGCCGGCAATTTGATAAATTCTTGATCCGCCATATCCTGGGCGAGTAAGTAGACGATTAATCGGAGCTGGAGCGTCGACCCAATAAGACGGAAGAGGAACATCTTCTCCTGTTCCAACAATTACATCGTTGCGTTTTTTTGCCCTATAGCTTTCTTTTAGCTTCTTTGCTAAGATATCTGCACTTAGCCTATTGGAAGGATTATCGGTCATTATTTGTCCCTTGCCTTTCCTCTGTAATATATGTGTGCATTCATAAACAACTCTTGCAAGCTTTTAAAATATTCTACTTCGTTTTTCTTTTGTTGATAATCTCTTTCTGCTTTAGCATACTCTTGATCTAAGGGGATATCAACTTTCTTAGATGTGGCCGAAGAAGCCGGCGATCTTTTGAAAGCATTTGACTCCGCAATATTTCTTAAGCTCTTCAAACCTACCAATTCATTTTGAACAACTTTAACAATATTGCAAAGAGTGAAATATGCCTTTGTAAATTGAATAGAATAATACTCTGCATCTCGAAACGAACAATCTCGGTCAGGCAATTCTTCAATGAGCTTATTAAATTGTTTTAGTTGTTCCTCAAACATTTAATCTCCTAAAGAGGAGGCCGAAAGGGCCATTTATATGACCCATCCGGCCTATTTTACGAGGAGGGGACATCTTAATCTTCCTGTAACATTGCTTTCAGCTTATTCAGATTAGGATCATCAGCAGTTTGAGTATTAGCTGCCGGCGCAGCAGCCGGGGCAGAAGCAGCTGGAGTAGCTGAAGCAACGTTTGAATTCTGAACTTGCATTCCAGCTAACAAGGGAGATGAATTTGTTGGCTGGGTCGCATTTTGATTGGAAAGTCTCGCTGCATTAACATCCTCTCCGTTCAAAACTTTTTCTAATTCCTCAGGAGTATTTTCAAGATAAACCGCTGTCAAATCATCAAGCTCAAGACCATTCTTGATTGAATCAAGCAAAGCGCCTTTGGCTTTGACCCAAACTCGACAATAGGGATCGGTTTTAACTCGCTCAACTTCAAGGATTGCTCCCGTATTAAGATCGGTGATATCGCCATCCTCGCGAAGCATAGTTGCCCGGATTTCCCTGTGCTGCGACTTCTTAGCGCGCAAAACTTTTACTTTCCCTTCTCCATCAACTACGTTATAGAGAAAGAATGTTTGAGGCCCAATATTCTGTGCTTCTTTTTGCTTCTGGTTGGCAGCAAGCCACTCTGCTCGATCACAGATTGGGCACGACCCATGTTTTTCTTTTGAACAAACATAAACTCGATTCTTTCCATCGCCACCAATAAATCCATAGTGAAGAGTAATTTCTTGGAAAGGAATTCCATTAGCTTCGGAGCGAGCTGGAAGAACACGGATAAGCGTATTATTTCCGTTTTGCGAATACGGAATAGTCATGATCTTTCCGCCGCCACCAGAAATAGCAGCCTGCCTACGCTCCTCGTCTTGCTTAGCTTGATCCCTCAAAAAATCCTTATTAAGTGCCATTTTCCTACCCTCCTTTATTACCATTATACATTAAAAATTTACTTCTAAGCTTAAAAACAAACTCTTATTATCATTCATATCATATCCAATTCCCGGACCTATATAAGTATTTGGAAAAATATCCAACGGTCGATACATCAAAGGTTTAAAGTTAACCCCAAGATCATTAACAGATCTTCCAAAATCTACACCAAAATCAAGAAACTTAAATTTCAAATCATTTTTACTTTTGCCATATCCTGAAGTCGAGAAGGTTATATTTGGTTTAACAGACACACCTTTTAAGCTGGCGCCAAAATTCGCTCCCAATCCAAAGCGAGGAGCCCACCATAAAAATCTACTATCTTGAGACTCATCTGGCTCGGTAGGATCAACAATAACAATCCCTCCCTTAATCGGAAGGGGGAAAGGAACATCTTTCCAATCTTTTACATCTTTTTTAGCTGCTAATCCACTCTCTTTTACTATATAGAAAGCTTTTGTAAAAATCTTAACTTGTCCAGTTTCTTCATCTTTAATTTCAAAACTCTTTACGACAATCTCAAAAACGTAGTTTCCACTTTCCATACTGTAATCATTCTTAATCAACACCCAACCAACCGGCGGACTATCTTCTCCCTGGATCCGAACTTCGTTAAACAAGTATCCATCGTCTTCTCCAAAAGGCTTAAAATCGTCGCTTTTTTCTGCTTGCCTAATTTTTTTCTTTAGTTCAAAAGTAGTTTCAGTAATTGATTTAATACGACCATTAGCTTCGTCAAGAGCTTCTTCAAACTCTTCCTTAACTTTTTCAAAAAGCTCTTTTTGAGTACGATATCGATTTTCTAGCTTCCCAGTATAATCATTAAGCTTCTTAAACTTCTCATCTTTACCAACCAATTCTTTATAAAGTCTGTCTTTCTCTTGTTGGTCTTTGATATAATTGTATGCAAAAATAGCAACAAGAATAAGAAGAACTCCAATAACCAGTCCTTTAAAATTCCTAATCAAAAGTCTCAATAGAAACTTTAGAAACTTCATAATATCCAACCCCAAATTAACTGACCTAAAGCTAGACCACTTAACCAAAATATCACATCAAATATTCCCTTCACAATCTTTTGTCCACCCTCAGTATCTTCAATCTCTTTATGCACTATAAAGATCATAAAAGCAAAAGATAAAAAAATCCATAGAATCCAATTCCAACCCCAAAGTCCGCCAACAATAATGCCGCCCATCATATGAAATAGTTGTCTATACCAAAAATGCCAACTTGCTATGTTGCTTTGTTTTGTACGATCAACGCCTAGCTTGTTAGGGAGCCGACATAAAAACAAATATATTTTATCAAACACTCTCTTCTTCCTCTTGCTTTACATCTGTATGCTTTCTAAATCCATATAAAGCTCCGATTGATCCAACTACAGTTGCAAAATCAGTCCCGGAAAATTCTCCAAAAGTAATCCCTTGGACTGTCATTCCAGACAATAGAAGCTTAAAAACTGACACTAGAAATGCAATCACTAGAAGAGTCAGAGTAACTGATGATTTACTTGTCTTGGGGTCCTGGATCCACACTTTCATAGTCTCCCTCCTGATCCCATTCGTTGACAAAATAATCCATTATCGTCCTAGCCATCGGATACTTTTCGACTAACGGACCATAATATTTATCATTTAATTGCTTAATGGTGTTTTCATATACCTTATTAAATTTAGTATTGCCGCTTCGCCTTTCCTCTGTCAAATAAATTAATCTTTCGAGCAAATCAGCTAAAGCAATAATTTCTCCTTCAGTTCCATCTTTACAATTCAAAGTAGCTCGACGAATGTTCTTTTTTGCCTCTCGCGGCAAATGTAAAAGAGCTTCATCAAAAAGTTTCTTCTCAATTTCTCCAATCTTATTCCTCATTTCGTCGTCAAAATGTTTTGTAGGAGCCGGAATGTCCCCTAGCATAGCTTCTGGAACATCATGCCATGTAGCTTTAGAATAAATTGCTAACATATCCAACTTTTCTTCGTTCTCCTCTCTCCGTGCATTTTCACACTCTGCAATAATAGCGGCCAAACAAGTAACAACATGACTATGAGCTGCGACAGACTGCGGGTAATTAACCCTGTGAGTCGAGTAGCGTTTGATATATTGTAGATTAAGCAAAATATTAAGTAGTTGATTTTTCATTGCCACGTTTTAAAACCTTTCTCTGAATTTTTCTAAATACTTTTGCCGAATCTTTTTCTAATTGTTCTAATTCTCCATACACACTTTCAATTACAGCATCAGCCTTGTCCCGAAGCTTTTGATAGCCCTGTTCCGACGGATGATTGTCTTGTCCTTTTATTTCGGCCTCGTCATTTTTAACATAAATTAAATAAAACTCATCCCCAAACTTCTTTTTACAAAAATCATATTCATTTTCAAATCGCATATCAGTAATAAGATAAACTCCTTGAGATTCGACATCCTTAAAAGCCATTTCAATATGCCAATCAGAACAAATATACCGAATAATTTCAGTAGCAACAAACTTAATTACATCTCGGTAGGTATTCTTTCCCTTAGTAAAAGCGTACCTATCCCACGAACTAACTGAAATTGAGTAAGGATTAATAATATTCTCATTTTTTAGCCTATTATAGAGATCAGCAACCTTATGAATGATTTTTCTCACAATAGATGTAGTTAGAGGAACGTCTTTATCAAGAAGACTATCTTTTGCATCCCCATCAATCTGATCAGGCGTAAATCTGAAAAGATCTCTCATAATTTCATCTTTAAAACACCTAGCAAAAGAAATAGTTCCAGCAGCCCCAAACCTCTCGAGAGCAATTTGACCTACTGTATCTTTCCCGGCTCTTTTTGCACCTATAAGTCCAATAATTAATCTCATATTATCTCCTACCCCCATTATACAGCAATGCGTTTCATTGAATTAAGAGCTAGCCCAAATTTACTTGTTGACCCTACTATCTCAACCATTATATTGGGAATCAAAATATTTTTAACCACTGGAATAATATCACTCCAAACATAAACTGTAATAGCGCTGTCTCCATTTTTAACCTTAACTCGGTAAAAATCCTTCCCGGTTTTGGTTTTTGCCTTCTGAACAGAGTCAATAAGACCTCCTACTCGAACAGTTTGATTGTCAATAGGAGGAATTTTAGTGTAATCTCCAATTGTTCCTTTAGTAAACAGCTTATCAAATCTCTTTACCCAATCGGTTCGATAAATAGTAAGAGCGTTTTTCTTAAGCTCCTCAAAGGCGAATGTGTTGTCTATATTATCAAACTTTTTTGAGACATTTTCTTTTCTCAAAAAATAAAAATGCATAATGAGATCTCTAATACTCTTGTCGGGCTCTATATCGCGAAAAGTATTTGCTAAAATAAGATTTTCAATCACATTCTTCTTTATGATCCTTTTTTCTACTCTAGTCCAAAAATCTTTGAAGCTATCAAAAGGCCTCTTGGAGACAATCTCCTGAATTGCTCTATCAGCAACCTGAGTAACGTACGTAAGAGGCATAACTAACTTGTCATTCTTATTAAGCTTGAACTCTTTTTCACTCTCATTAATTTCCGGCTCAATCAAAATTTCACGCAAGAAATTATTTCTGTCGTCTTCGATAAATCCTTTAAAATCATCAGTAGAACAATTCTGAAACACGGAAGCCCACCATTCTAGCGGATAGTAAGTTTTTAAATATTGACAAACATATCCAATATAAGAATAACATACAGAATGGGATCTATTAAAACAATAGCTAGCATAATTCGCCATTTCGCCCAGTAATTTATAAGCTTCTTCCTCTGTCATTGGGGGAGAGAGCTTTGTGGTTGCATAGCAGATAAATTGATTCTTTGCCTCTTCCTTCAGCCCTCCGGGCTTTGAAATAGCTTTCCTGATATGATTTGATTCAACAGCAGTAAATCCACCTAAAGACTGAAAAATCTTCATAATCTGTTCTTGATAGACCATCAGTCCATATGTATCTTTCAAAATCGGCTCCAGCGCAGGATGAGAATAAGTTATTAGTTTTTTTCCCAATTTTCTATCTACATATTTCTCATCCATCTTTCCAAGTCGATATGGACCCGGGCGTCCAATAGCAGTAATAATTGCTAGATCATTAAATGTATCGGCTCTAGATCTTTCTAATAAGGGAGTAGAGAGAGCAGTATTAAACTGAAATACCGATTCAGTGTCGCCTTTCTTAAATCTATCTAAAACTTTCTTATCAGTAGGCTCTAGACTATAAATGTCTAAGTCGATATTTCTTCTTAACTTAAGTAACTTTAAACAACCCTGAATATCTCTCAAAGTATTTAAAGACAAAATATCAAATTTTACAAGTCCGGCCTTTTCTAGATATCTCCCATCGTATCCCGTCATTGCTGTAGCGTCCGATGCATTCGGTTTGTTAATAACAACAGGGATATAATTAGTTGGATTTTCTGGAGCAATGACAATTGCGCAAGGATGCACTTTATTAGTCTTAATTTTACCAACCATTTTTAATGTAGCTTTAAATACGTCTTGATTGGCAATAAAAAACTCTTGAAGTTCTTTGTTTTCTTCTTCAAATAGAAAATTTTCAAACCATTCTCTTTCATCAGCTCCGGGGCTTGACGATGGAATATCTTTAGTTATTGTATTAATATACGCGTAATCATACTCTTCCTTTCTAAGAACTCTATAAGCATCTTTAATTGCTGTTTTAGTCTTGATTCCCTGCAGGATTCCTACTCGAATAACTCTGTCTTGACCATATTTTTCTCTCAAATAATTAAAAACTGCTTCTTGATCAGAAAAATCTAAATCAATATCAGGATAATCTGTCCTACTAATATCAAGAAACCTTTCAAACGGCATGTCATACTTAACGGGATCAAGTTTTGTAATATCTAGAGCGTAAGATAAAAGAGATCCTCCTACCGATCCTCTTCCCGGTCCAACGAGAATATCATTTGCTCGGCACCATCTTACAATATCTTCAATAATAAGAAAGTAATCTACAAATCCTTTTTCTCTTATTACTGTCAGCTCAAAATTCAATCGTTCAATATAATCATCTCGAATAGGAATCTTGTTGTTCTTTTTAACAATAGCCAGCAAGAGATCCTCGGAGCTCATTCCTTTTGTTGCTAGAGGATGATTATCAATAGCAAATTTAACTACTTCAGGCTTCCTTCCTAAATCATAAATTTCAACTTTATCAGCTATTTCATTTGAATTCTGAACCGAAAGATCGAACTCTTCTTTAGTGATAATTTTGTCGTGACCGTGTTTTTTAAACTCGTTCCAAGCTTGCGCCGTGTTCATTAAATAGTGATTATCGGTAGCAAAGTGCCAACCATCTCTTCCAGCAAAAGAGTTAAGAATAAAAATATCCTGAATTTTCTTATCGTGTTCATCTGGATAATGAACATCTAATGTATGAATTAATTTAACATTATGTTTCCGAGCCCATCCAACTATTTGCTTATTATGATCTATTTGAGAATTTTTATCTGTTTTCTCAAAATTCTTATATTCTTTGTTCCATTGAGTACTTAAATCTAGCGGTTGAATTTCAGCATAAAAATCATCGCCAAATTCTTCCTTAAATTTTACAAACAATTCTTCATTTGTAATTGAAGAAGCAATACACGCCGTAGTAACAATCAGGCCTTCTTTATTATCAAATAAATCTTGAACATTGATTAAAGGTCGGTAATTGAATGTTTTAAATCCCAAAGAAGCAAGTTTTAACAAATTAAGGTACCCTACATGATTCTTAGCGAGAGCTACAATATGATGTCTTTGAATTTTCTTCTTCTTTTTCTTATCTGGGAGAGAAAATTTCTCACATGTATAAAACTCAACGCCTAAAATAGGCTTAATCCCGCCCTCTTTACAAGCTTCATGGAAATGAAAAAGACCGCAGGCAGTACCGTGATCGGTAATGCCTACGGCCTTCATCCCAAGCTTTTTAGCTCTCTTTACATACTCTTCAGGTGTCCCAACCCCGTCAAGAAAAGAGTACATAGTATGCAAGTGTAGCTCGATCCTTTCCATTTGAGCTCTCAGTCTACTTGTTCAACAATCCAAGCTTCCTTGCCTGGTAATTGACGATAGTAACAGTAGACTTATTAAAGCCCTGTCCGATGATATCCTTAGCGGTTTCACCGGAAAGAAGACGGCGAAGAATGTCGGCGCGCTTCTTGGTAAAGCGAACCTTTGTCACATTCCCGTTCTTCCGCGTCAACTCGTAAGTCTTACCAAACCATTCCTCGGTATTCGCCGCGGTATCGGTGTCGGTAGTCTCGACGGTTGCAGCAGCTTCAGTCGTGTCTAAAGTAGTAGTCATGATTTGACCTCCTCTAAAAGGTTATTGTTAGAACTCACTTGTATTATACATCCCATCTATTTATATTATAACATATTTTGCAAAAAAGTGCAAGAACTTTGTTTCTTAATGATTTCAACGAGTTAGCTGTAATATGAACTCATACCAAGATCTCTTAGCTAACTGTCCTAGAGTGTGATAGAGCTGAGAAATTCCTTTTCGATAGTTGATTCTGCACTCTCTCCTGAACACAATTTCTCCACAATCTACATCTTTCGTAGCTCTATGAATCACAACACCCGTCGATGAAAGCTCCGATCTATACGCTTTTTCCTGAGGATCTTTTCCTTTAAGCTCAGGATATTTGACAATATCTCCCGGATGAAGGTTGAAGATTTTATACGCATTACAAATTTCTTCGGGGATAATTCTCATATATCCCATAAGAAAAATATAATCAACAGGCATAAATTCTTCAATTCGAACTAAGATTTCTTTATAATCCTCAAGAGTAGGATTTTTTGGAAGAACATAAATTAGATTTGAATTCCAACCGCCCTTGAGCAAGGGAGAATTTGCGTTATTTGTTACCAAAACAATTGTATCAATTCCTAACTCCCACTGGCGATCGGCAATATACTGAGCATCTGAACCTGTACGCGAACTAAAAATAACAACATTCATTTTAATCCTCTTTCAGTGTGGCCAATTTCATCAACGAAACCTTACTTAGAATAAAATCAATTCTCTCGTCAATTGTTCCAGTAACCGTAAAATGTGGGACATCATATTCAAAAAGTAGTTTTCGAATTTCGCTATCTACTCTCTGTTGATATAATGGATTTCCTGATCTTTCAGAGTCCCCTTCTAATTCAAACGTAATTGGAAAATAGAAAAAAATTGAATCATCTTTAATCTTATGATAAAAATCAATCATCTTTTTTTCGTTACTAAAATTTCGAATGTTAACTTTTGCATAAGCAATACAATCAAAAACATTACGCGTAAAATACACTAACCTATCATAATCAATAAAATGTTTTTGAATATGAATAGTCAAATCATCAATCAAAGTTTGATGCTCAGCCTTGCCAATCGGAAGATTTGCTCTAATAACAGGACGGCTTATTCCATCTAAATATAAGTCCCCCGTTCGGTTAGAGATTTCTCTCAACACTGTTGTTTTGCCGGTCCCGTGACTTCCTACTGCAAAAATAAACATTATCGGTTATCCACCTTTTTGTAATTAGCAACTCGATTCAATAATTTCATTTGCCTAAAACGCTCCCATTCTTCACTTCCATTTGAAGAATTTGTAAAAGGATCAATACTGATTCCTCCGCGCGGTAAAAATTCTCCCAACACTTCAATATATCTTGGATTCATCAATTTCTTCAAATCTTTCATGATAATATTAACACAATCTTCATGAAAGTCTCCTTGATTGCGAAAAGAAAACAAATACAACTTTAACGATTTTGATTCTACCATTAGCTCATCGGGCACATAACTAATATAAATAGTCGCAAAATCTGGCTGTCCTGTTTTAGGGCAAAGTGATGTAAACTCTGGACAATTAAATGTTACCATATAATTAGTATCCAGATGTTTATTTTTAAATGTTTCTAGAACCTCAGGATTATACCTATCAGAATATTTCACTCCCTGATTTCCTAGTAAATTTACACCCTCTAGCTCTTTATCGTTCCTTGGCATTCCACTTCTCCTGTGTAACGAGATATTTAAACACTTCTATATTATACAAGATGCATTGCATCTGCTTAATGGTCAGCTTCACATCTAAATTATCGGCAAGAAGATCTTTCTTTTTCTTCCCATCTAGACCGCGTAAATAGTCAATTTTCATATCAAAATAGCCATGAATAATAGGACAGCTAGTATCTACCGACACAACAAAGTCGTATTTATCTCCATCTCTATACCTAGTAAACTCAATAGGGTCACTACATCCAAGAAGATGATGATGTTTCTCTTCATTAATAATTCCTGATTCAATTAGCCGATCTATTAGCTTGTGTCTAGCATCAACAAATCGAATAACATTTTTACCATGTTTTGGAATTAACTCGTCGTCATAAAATAGAATATCATAAGGAATTGCAATAACGCTAACATCGGGATTATTCACCAGTTTTGAATAACATTCAAAATACTCCTTTTCGGTCTTTCCCTGTACAACAGCAATAACTTTATATTCTAAATTTTCTTCTTTCATTCGAGCAATAAAACTCTCAACGCTAGCCGTTGTGGCAGGGCCATTATGAAGTACATCTGGAGGAACGATATGAGTAGGATTGATCATTTTAGCATACTTCAAAAGAAAATCAGCCGTTACCGACTCGCCCAGCTCAAATACGCTATTATCAAGAAAAACTGTTCGTCCTTTTTTTGCCCGATCAATATAAAACTGTAAATACTCTGGATCTCGTTCGCACATATGAACAAGACAATAATCAAAATCATTAAATGTTAAAGAAGGACCAAAAAGCATTTTTGGACACTCATGAGAAACCAATAGCCTGTTATTTGTTTTCTTCACGGAAATTCCTTTCTAATGTTGCAATTGCATTACACTGATGAATGCTTTCATCGTGATCCGCTGTTACTTGATAATAATCAATTTTATCATTCATTTCATCTAAAACAACAGCTATTTTACGAACCATATCTTCAACAAATCCAGGATTATCATAAGCGCGTTCTGTCACATATTTTTCATCGGGACGCTTAAGTGTATTCCAGATCGGGCAGCTCCCTGCTTTCTCAATTATTTCAGCCAAATCTTCAATCCAAATAAAATTTTTCATATCTTTAAAACGAATCCTAATTGTTCCAACCGACCGTTGATTATGAGCTCCGTGCCCCGCTCCATTTCCATTTGAGCTCATTTCCTTACTGCACGGACAGAGAGAAGTATACATTACACTGCCACTAAAAAAAGATCTTTTTTCCCATCTTCTAAA
>Ga0180433_10002352_pt1 | contig 29322 bp, 29 predicted proteins | sample SS_ome_8_FD_132980 | JGI IMG/M metagenome (GOLD analysis project Ga0180433, IMG submission 132980) | Hypersaline lake sediment archaeal communities from the Salton Sea, California, USA - SS_1_D_1 metaG | ecosystem: Environmental > Aquatic > Non-marine Saline and Alkaline > Hypersaline >... | reverse complement strand
GGGAAGACCCTTGCCTTCAACTCGAGTCTACGCATCTAAGTTGAAGAAATGGCTTTTCCGGCAAGTTTGGTAGCAATCAGGGTCTAAGCCGCTAATTGCTAACAAATTCGTTTTCCAAGGAATTTGGTAGCAATTGGCGTCTAAGCCTTTATAAGGAGAGATATGTCTGTCAAGAAATCAGAACTGTCGTGGATTCAGGTCGATGATCTAAAAAAATCAAAAGCCTTCTTTTCAGAGGTCCTCGGTCTTAAAGTGACGGAAGAGCGCGAAGAGTTTGGCTGGGTGGAACTCTGTGGAGCGGAGGGTGGGCAGATTCTTGGCCTCGCTCAAAAGCAGGAAGCCTCGGAAAATTCACCCGCAACCATTCGAGAGAATGCCATTGTCACCTTCACGGTTGACGATATGGATGGCACAATGAAAAAGCTTCAAGATAATGGCGTTGAATTTATTGGCGAGGTGATTGAGATTCCAAACGAGCTGAAGATGGCCCTATTCAAAGATAGAGATGGGAACCACTTCCAACTCGTCGAAAAGTTTTGCGGATCACTCCTCAAAATGGCACATATCTAAAAAATTCATTGCATATTGGTTTTGTTCTAGCAAAGCCCAATCTCTTGGAGTCAATCCATTATCGTCTTTTGGAAAATGATAGATACGAGGATCGCGAACGAGGAGGTCAAATATTTCCCTATTACCATATCGAGCTGAATAGTGTAGAGCAGTCTTTCCACCTTCAATTGTTTTATTCACATCAATTTCTGAGTGATTGAGGAGCTTTTCAACAGCCAGCGCATTGCAGCATTTTATCGCGAAAATTAGTGGTGTGGACCCATCATCTCGTATTGTTTGATTCACATTAACATAGCGGTGACTAAGAATCACATCAAGAATGTCAAAATACTTCAATGATATAGCCATATGCAATGGGGTATAGTCAAGCATTTCAGGGAAGAAATCATTGATTTCAAATTCCAAAGTCATAGAAATATTTTTAAAAATGTCCACTTTGTTAAACAATATACTCTCTAATATATCATTGTGGGTTTGGACAGTTGGAGAAGAATGGTTCAAAATTTTATCTAAAATCATAATACTACTCTTTTTTACTTTTAATTATATCATAAGTAGTATTAAAATAATTTTTATATTATTTTAATTCAAATCTCGGAAATAACCATATTAATCGGCCATTGTGGGATATTAGGTCCTCACATTGCAAGTAGAGCCCTGCTCCCCTTTCAAACCCGAGATTGAGCTCACACCCATCACACATCAAAAAACTCCCAAGCTCGACCAAGGAGGGCAAGTGGCCCGCGATCAAAAAACGGCTAACACCTTGAGATTTGATGAACTCAATGGCATGGGTTGCCGGGGCCATGGGAGCAAAACTTTCGTGCACAACACACCTACTTTTGTCCATTCCCAACCCTTCGCTAATGAGCTGACCCGTCTCAATCGATCGCTTCTTGGGACTGCAAAATATGGTGTCAACATCGCACCCCAATCTCTTCAATCCCGCTGCACTCTCCTTTACAATCTTCTTTCCATTCTCACTCAACCCCTCCTCAATATCCTCTCTCGCATCCGCCTGAGGACCGTGTTGTATCAGATACACATCAAACATTTTCTTACCCTTTACATTTAATTATTCTTGCCCTATAATCATCGTTTCTTTTATAACAGAAAATTGAATATATCAAAACTTACCTCCTAAAGTGGCCGGGCCCCTTTTGAATTCGTTCTCAAGGGGCTCGGTTTTTTTGTGGGTGGGCGGAAGGGGGCTTGTTCCGCGCTGTGGCGAAAATACAGGGGCATTTTTGGCGTCTTTCTCGTCGTCAATAGCCCGGGGCTATTGACGACGAGAAAGACGCCAAAACTGCTCCCTCTACTTTCCCCACATCACGAAAACGCCCCCTTCCACCCACCCTTTCTCAATTTATAAAATTCATTATTTCGACAAGAATATTTGCTCTAAGTGTACTAATATAGGTCAGAACGAAAACACCCTTTTTCTCAGTCACTAAAATTTATTGTTGGGAGAGCCAATCGCGCGAGAGAGATATGAGTTTGATGATAAGGGCGCGGTTGGTCGGCTGAAGATGCTCAGTGTCGAGAAGGAGAATGTCTTTGGGTTCAGGAACAAGTTGTTGAAGGCAGTCGGCGCAGGGGTTCGGGATTTGAGAATCGAATAGGCCATTTATGATGAGAAACTTGCCCGTGATGTGAGGAAGATGGAGGGCAGGCTCTAGGGGATGGAAGGCCTTAGCACCAAGGTAGGCAACGAGAGAACTAAACCAGGAGGGACCCTTCACGTTGGCCTTAATGACGCACTGGAGGCCTGCTCCGCCGTATCCAAAGACTGAGGGGCCGTAGGTGCGATCCTGGGCTTGCCCTTGCTCTATAATAGGCCCAAGAAAAAAAGATCCAAAGCTAAAGCCAAAGAGTGAGACAGGGGTCGATTGGCAGTAGTGCTGCATTTGGAGGTAGTTTAGGGCGGCATTGACTTGGGTCGGTACGCTAAAGAGCCCTTTGCGGATCGAGGGCAGTTTGAAGAGGGCGCGGTAGTCTTTGATGTTTTTGATCACTGCCGGGTATTCGTAGGAGATCATGACGTAGTCACCGTGGCCTGGGATCAGTTTGAGGCTTTTGCGACCGGTCTCAAGGCCCGAAATAATGAAGAGGCAGGGGAAGGTCCCTTCTCGGTTGGGGCGGGAGGTAGTCAGGTGGATCTCACCTGCTGTGGAGGTGAGAATGAGGTCCTCGTAGAGACGGGTTTCGGTGCCATCGTGCTCCTCGTAGGATGTTTTGTTGATGAGGGTGGCTTCAAGGGGGCCATAGTCAAAGGGGTCTTTTGCCAAAAGGGTCGCTCCTAGGAGTAAGGGAATCAATAGGTCTCTTAACATATCTTCAACCTAGCGAATTTTCTTTTTTTTATCATTGAAGATTTTAGTGGGTTTCTGTAGGGTGGTTGCCATGAAACACTTTATCTTATCTTTATTAATGGTGCCCTGTTTGCTCCTGGGCCAAACGCGCGTTTATGTCGACATTGTCGGCGATCTTTTTCATCCAGGTCATTTGGAATTCATTAAAAAAGCGCGGGAGTTTGGCGATGTTTTAGTCGTCGGTTTGCACCCCGACGATCAGGTCGCTGAGTACAAGCGTCTCCCCATCTTAAGTCAAGAGGAGCGGATTCGGCTGGTGACAGAGTGTGCCCTTGTCGACGAGGTGATCCCGAACGCTCCGGTCGGTATGGACGATGCGTGGATTGATAGGCACAATATCGATATTGTGGTGCACGGCGATGACATCGATCCCAAAAAGGCTGAAGTTGAGTACGCTGTGCCGATACGAAGAGGGATTTTTAGATTGGTTCCTTACACGCGAGGGATCAGCACGACGGAGATCATTAACCGAATTTTGACAAGAAAACGGGAAAAACCGATCAGAGTTTATGTCGATATGGTCGCTGATCTTTTTCACCCCGGTCACGTCGAGTTTTTCAAAAAAGCCAGGGAGTTTGGCGATGAGCTCTATGTGGGTCTGATCTCCGATAAAGCGGCAACGGGGTATAAGAGAGCGCCGATACTCACCTTAGATGAGCGCGTGGCGGCTGTCAGCGCCTGCCGTCTTGTCGACAGAGTTCTCCCCGATTGCCCGATGAAGGTGACGAAGGAGTGGATTGAGGAGTATGGGATTGATATTGTGGTGCACGGCGATGACTTTAGCGATAGCAAAATGAATGAGTACTATGCGGTTCCAATCGCTTTGGGAATCTTCCGGACTGTGGAGTACACAAAGGGAATCTCAACATCTGAGATCATCTCTCGCGTCGAGCGCCGCGCGGAATTGCGCTGAACCCACACCCCTTGAGAATCTTGGGTTCCCCAAAGCGCTCAACATCTGGCCACTTCCGGCACACCTCAGGCCGGAAGGGGTAGTTGCTGCAAGAGCCATCTTTTTTTAAGTAGCGGCATCCCATAACGTGGAACTGCCCTTGCTCTGTTTTTATGGGTTGCTCTTGCTTCTTATAAAACCCATTGACCTCAGTGTGCCAAAGGGTAAAGAGGGTCCCAAGAAGCCCTTTTTCTTTTTTGATCAATACTGTATGGCAGCAAGTTCCTCTCCCCTTGCACACCCCAACTCGCTTATATGGTGGGCGAATGACCAGACGAGCAAGCCGTTGCATAAAGAGATCGAGGTGGATAAAAGGCCACAGGCTGATTTGAAGGGGGCGACGAATGTACTGAGGGAGTCTCTGCTTGTGCATCAAAGGTACTGCGTGAACTCAGTGAGAGCTTTTTTCAGGTGAGATCCAATGCGCCGTTTGAGAAGAAGGCGGAGAGGGGTGGCGAGAAATCCACTCATCGCAAAGGAGTAGGTGATCTTAGATCCTTCGGGATTGGGCTCGACGGCGTGGGTGACATGAATTTTGACACAGGGAGCGCGCCAGGCAAGGGTGAATGACTCCCCCTCTTTGATGGAGGTGATCGTGAAGGTAGACCCCCTCCCCTTTGGGCCACTTGCAACCCCCGATTGTCCCTCTTTAAATCGCCCTTTAGCGTCGTCCCAGTAGCTCGCTTTTTGCCAGAGGCTCCAAACGGTTTGAGGGGACGCATTTGATGTGATACTTTCTTGAATCAAGTTGACAGCCCTTCTACTTTCTGAGATACAGTATCTCATGAGATGGAGTTTTTTTGCTCTTATTTTTTCTTTGACAGCCCTCTGCGAGGCCTATGAGCCATACTTCACTGGCCCTATTCTAGCCGTGACAGGGCGCACAATCCCCAAAGGGATGACCAATTGGGAACCCTATCTCTTTGTCGCTGAGGATTATGGCTCCTATACAAACCACTTTAAACACCACACACAAAACACCTCTCGGACCATCAACCCCCAGCTCCTCATCAGTCATGGATTTGCCAGTTTTTTCGATGTGAAGATTGTCCCTCAAGTATTTTTTAATAAAAAGGATGGGACTCGTTCACAACGATTTGGCGATTTTCCAGTGATCTTGGGGTTTCAAGCCCTCCGGGATGATCCCCATGGATGGCGCCCTGATTTGCGCGTGACCGTCGCCGAAGTTTTCCCAACGGGGCAGTACAACAAACTCAATCCGAAGAAAAATGGGACCGATGCCAGTGGTGGGGGCTCATTTGTGACGCGATTTGCCACGAATTTTCAAAAACTTTTTGCCATGAACAGCGATCACTGGCTCAGACTCCGTTTGAATTTAAACATGGGTTACTCTGCCCCTGTGAGAGTGAGGGGATTCAATACCTATGGAGGTGGATTTGGCACCGAGGGGAAGGTCTATCCTGGATTCACTTTTCAAGGGATTTTTGCCTTTGAGTACACAATGACCCAAAACTGGGTGCTTGCCCTCGACCTCCAAAATATCACAGCGGCTAAAACCCGATTTTCTGGCAAAAAAGGGGTCGATAGCGCAGGAAATCGAGCAAATATTGGGCAAGGGGCCGCAATTCAGTGGAGTTTAGCCCCCGGAATCGAGTATAATTTTAACTCGAGGCTGGGGATCATATCTGGCGTCTGGTGGAGCCTCTACGGGCGCAACAGCGAAGACTTCCTCACCTACGTAATCGCATTAAACTACTTGCATTAACCATGAAAAAGCTCATTCGACATGTTGGAAACCGGTTCATGCGCTCTTGGGAAAGAGCGATAGGGATCATGTTGCCCCCAAATAGCCGCCTCTTTCAAGTCACAGACGCTCCATACAAGGTCTTTTTTCCCTCTGCGCGCCTCAAAAAATTCTCCAATCGGTATGGCTACTTTTCGATCACAAAACCCTTGGTCGGAAAGGTCACAAAAGACCTTAAAGATATCGAAATTGTGCAAGAGCTTCTCAACCAACCTAAAGAAAACGAGCTTGTCACAGCTGAAATCATCACCAAAGTTTTAGCCTACCGCAACCTCTGGGAAGGGTTAGAGGTGACCCTTCCCCTTCACAATGCACATGGAGTCATCACACCGATTCAATACCGCGTCGACCGCGTCTTTGACCTTTGGAAATCAATCCCCGCCTACGGACTGGTCCCGTGCGATCCCATGTGCTCCCCACTTCTCATCTTCCGCGGCACGCAGTTTTCCCCCTTTATCAAGAGTGGACGGGCGTCGATCATCAGCGACTTGGATCCACAAGGGCCAGGACGCTCACTGTACACACACGCCAAACCCCAGCTGACCGACTGGCTCGGAGGGGTCACTGAGCAAAAAAAAGCGCGGGTCTTTGGCTATAGCCTCGGTGCAGCATTAGCTGGCTACATACTGATTGAAGAGAGTGCCTACTTCTCACAAAATCCTCAAGAGTGCTCCTACCTCTTTCACCTCCCCGGTATTCCTGATGATCTCTTAGAGTCTTACCAAAAACTTCCCGATAAGAGGCGCCCCGCTTTTCACAGTTACGTCTCAGCGGGCGATCTCGTGTCGAAAATAGGCCATCTTTTTGGCCCCACAACTGAGCTCAAGGTCACAAAGCCCCTCCCCCCAATCACAGCTCATACAAAACTCCTCTTCGCCCAAAAGGGGTGCCAGGCAAGAACTGTTGATGTTGAGAGGGAAAACACATCTTTTTATCGCCAGCACTACACTGTGATCCACAGAAGCACATCGGAGCTGGTTGGGAAGTTTGGCCTTAAGTACTTTTTCCCCAGATAGTGTCGTCGCTTTTGCTAAATATCAAGCCAAGAGAAAAGAACGCTATCCATCCAGCGGAATCCCATTGGTGAGCCCGGCGTGCCCAAAAATCCCATATGCCCCCCATTCTCCGTTTTGTAAATCCGGACATAGGATGAAAGATCTAGATTGTCTAGAGCAAAGGGGTCGATGATGGGATCGTCCATTGAGTAGAGAATCTCACAGGGAATCTCAATATGGGGAATGACCGGCAGCGAGCTCGATGCTTCGTAGTACTCCATCGCGGAGCTGTGCCCCATGTGAGGGGCAGTGAAGCTCTCATCAAACTCCCTGAGAGTCATATCTTTGCGAAAATTAACCTGCGGAAGGGAGGGAAATAACCTCTGGCGAAACCTCGCATCCTGAGTGAGAAGATTGACAAAGTGGCGCTCGTAGAAGCGATTTTGCCCCATTAAGTAGCTGCTGGTGGCTAAGCGAGCAGGTGGGCTCACAGCGATAACATGGTCAAGGAGCGTTTCCCCATCGCGACAGAGCTCTCCCGCCACCTTAAGAGCGAGATTCCCCCCCATTGAAAAACCAATCAGGTAAAGGGGGCAGTTAGGGTAATCTTTCCTTAACCGTTTGAGAGCCAGGGCAACATCACTGCTTGATTGGCTGTGATACATGTAGCGGGCCAACCCCTTTGATGAACCACACCCTCGCATGTTAAGACGGACAGAGCGTATTCCCTCCTGATAGAGCTTTTTAGAGAGGCGCACAAGGTAGGGAGAGTTGTGAGACCCACACAATCCGTGAATCATCACCACGATCGGAGCGGTCTCATCCACTTTCGGGGGTGTTGCCACTTCCATAGTTGTCATATCTTGATCAGGGAGAAGAAGATAGGTGGTTTTTGACTTCGGAGGAAAGGTGAAATTGATGACGCAGCCGCCCACAGTTTGTTTGTGCTTTCCCCTAAATAAAGGTAATGGTTTAAAGTTAGGATTATTATTCATAATTACAGAACCCCATACTTTATTTTTTAACACAGAGAAGTTAATTTATAAAGGAAAACCTAGGAAAAAGACGAGAGATTCTGCGCCGGGATTCTTCCATCCCACCGACCCATTCGACACATGATAAAACTGAGCTCCTAGACGCATCTCATTGCAAAATCGATAGGATAGCTCAGCCGTTGAGCGGTACTGAAGAGGGAACCCAAGTTTTTTTCCATTCCCATCAAAGTAGATGCCGGGGGCAAAGCTCGGAGTGAAGACAAAGTGGCGCCCCAAAAAGAGATCAAAAGCAATCCCACCAAAAGTGTAGACAGCCCCCTCCTCCGTCCCCATTAGACCGATTAAAGGGCGGATAAAGACGTATTGAGAGTCGTAAATGTCATAGTTTGAGCGGTATTCGATCTGATACTGCCACTTCGGATTTTTGCGCATCACATCAAAAATCCCCCCACCGAGAAGGATAAGACGGGGATGGGATGCAGCGAGATTGAGGGATAGACACACGCAAATAAGAACCCTCTTGATCAATGCAGTGTCTCCTGAAGCTTCTTAGCCACCTCTTTGATCGCTAAGCGCCCCTCTTCTAAGACTCCCCCCATTTGGAAAAATCCGTGGGTGACCCCTTCATATCTATGGAGTGTGGTCGCAACCCCGGCTTTAAGGAGCTTTTGCCCATACATCTCCCCCTCATCGCGCACAGGGTCGTACTCAGCTGTGATGATGAGTGTATCTGGAAGTCCATCGAGCGATTCCTGAAGATAGGGCGAGAGATTGGGATCGTCGAGAGGGTGGTCTTTAGGCACAAACTGATCGCGATAAAAACTCAAGCTCTCCTCTTCAAGGAGATACCCTTTGGCAAACTCTTCGTGAGATGGGAGCGAGCAGGTGTAGTCGAGAATCGGAGTCACCAAGACTTGGAGTTTGGGAAGGAGGTTGGCCTTGGCAAGGCGCTTTATTACAGAGGCCACAAGGTGCCCTCCAGAACTATCCCCAATCAAGGCCATATAAGCGGGGTTGAGGCCCAGCTGAGGGCCATTTTTCATTAAATAGCGCACTGCGAGCTCCCCATCGTCGATGGGGGCGGGAAATTGGTATTCAGGAGCGAGGCGAAATCCACAACTTGCAATGACAACGCCACTTTGCGCGCAAAGATTGCGACAGAGAGCATCGGAACTCTCAACGCTCCCCTTCACGTACCCTCCGCCGTGAAAATAGAGGGCGACTGGAAGGTTATCCTTTAAATGAGGGTAGTAAAGCCTAAGTAAAATCTCACCACCAACGCTGGGAATAGAAAGGGATTCCACTTTTGGCAATGCACACCCCTCACCTTGCAAAATACGCATCTTAAAAAAGGCATCCCGAATCAGTTTAAGAGGCTGATCTTTGAGAGGAGGGAGGTTGGCATCGTTTGTTTGCTCAATGATATCACGAATTTTCTTGTGAAGGGGCATTTTTTTTATTTACCTTTATTTGCCAGTTGCTGTCATGAGTATACAATTGAAGGCTAAAAAATTCATGAAAAATATTTAATCTTTTTAAGTTAATTTTATCGTTATAATTAACTCAGAAACCCTTAGCTCGATCTTTTTTGTATATTTAAATTCAACCCTCGTGTAAGCTGCTAAGCAACTCCCTGACTGGGTCGTTAAGTGAGGAAGAAATCGACCTCCAGACCACCTCTCAGCAGGGTTAACCTAAATAGGACCCATCCTAAGCCTGAAGTTAGGAGGGTGGGTTCCCCAAAAAAATGGGAGGTCACTCAAATGAAAACAACACTATCATTTGCAGGGCTTTTTGCAGCTGCTTTATTTCTTCAATCAAGTCTAGTTGCAAACGGACCCAAGGAAGGAACAAGCTCAGAGCTCTTAATCTTTAGAGCTAAAGAGAGTGGTCCGAAAAAAGAACTCTCATCCAACATCCTTGTTCCATGGCGCACAGACAGCATCCTTGTGCTATGGGGTGATGAAGATGAGATCAAAAAAGTCAAAGGCGATGGTAATTAATACGCCGATGATTTTAGACACCGCACCTTCCAAATAGGGAGTGTTGCGGTGTCTTTTTTTAACACTTTAGGAGGTATAAACTATGAAACTCAATCGGAAACTCTGGCCTCTTGTGGCCGCCACTGCCCTACTCATCTCACACCCACTCCACGCCTTCAAGATCGTGATTGCCCCCAAATTGGCAACGCACCCCTTCATTCAGCGCCTTGACAATACCTCACCCGCACCCATCCAGCAAGTCGGGTTTTACTACCAACCCTACGTAAGAATTTTAGACTGCATCTCGTTTGATGGCCAGGAGATCATCATGGACAACGGAGCGGTGCTCGGAGTCAGCTCTCAATACGCCAACGACGTTCTCCACTTCTGGCGCCCAGGCGACCCCATCACCCTCTCCCCTTCATCCTTTCCCGGATATGTGGGATTTGACTACTTCATCACCAACCAAAGAACCAACACCTACGCCTACGTTAAGTTCAAGATGGGCCCCTCTCTCAACGCCCCAACGACCACGACCATTGCCAACATTGACACCTATAACTACCGCGTGAGCATCTCGAGCCCCGATGGTTCTTACTCAACATGGAAATACACCCCTGCCGATCACTACTATGTCAAAAACTGGCGCGTTGGCCAAGGGATCATCGTGGGCGTAAACCAAGGAGCTCTTAGCTACTTTTCAAGCCACGAAAACATCCTTCTCAACATCAATCTAGCCGAGCACATTTCAGCCACAATTCAATAGCAAAAAGGAGGGAGACCCATGCCCACACCAGCCTCAATCACTCACTCACATCAGCCGTGCCAGAAAAACTGTGACGATCTCCTGTCTCCAGAGCTCTCGTCACTCTGTGTAAAAATCCAATTCCTCGCTTTTGCCGTCCTAACCGCGTGCGTCTCGGCCCTCTTTGGCGCCCCATTCCCCGTGATTGCTACAATTTTTATCATTGGTGCCCTCCCCCTTTTCTTCTTTGATTGCTCCGGAGGGGGCGAATATATCGAGCCTTCCCCTCGTACCGTAACAGTGATCAATGATGCGCCACCTCACCACGTCATTAGCAACGCTCCACAACCTGTCTATGTACAACCCCCACCAAGGGCCCCCATCTCGCACTCCAATAACCCGAGCTACTACTCCAATTTTGACATTAGCAGCTTTTGGGACAATAATTCGCCTCAGCCAGTCCCCATTTACAATGCTCATCCACAGCCGCAAAGATACGGACTAAATCGCCAAAATTCCTCAACTGTGAATCAACCAAATCTCTCTAGATCGGAGGTCACTGATGACAACCACTTAGTTTTTGGTGGTGCTAAGAATAACACAAACAATAACCAACAACCTCCACGGTATAATAGTCAGTCAAACCTATCTAATTCTGAAATCACAAATGATAACCATATAGTCTATGGGGCCGCTAAAAATAATAGAACTAACAGCCGACTTCCGAGATATAGAACCTCTTCAAACAATGTCGTGCAGAATCAACCTCCACCGAGCTATGGAGTGAACAACAATGGCTCTCAGCTAAGGTGGCAACACGCTAATTCAAAAAATACGAATCCGAGCGGCAATATCGTCCCCGGAAGCGATAATTAGAGGAGCTTTAGGAGGGGCAATACAACTCTTTTCATAGCAAAGTTGCATCCCCTTCTCGTAATCGCTGAGATTTTTGAGAAATTCTTGGACAAGCTCAGGGTGCTGACTGGCAATGTTTGTCCGCTCATTGGGGTCTTTTTCGAGATTGTAGAGCTTCACTTCTCCCAAACTTTTTAGATAAATGCACTTGTAATCTCCCTTGCGCGCTCCAAAAAATTGGTGCATGTAGGGGTTGTGAAAGAAAATCATCCGCTCATCGCTCTCTCTAAGGAGCGAGCTCCCCATATTATGATTAATGGTCTCGAGGTTGAATAGATCCATAAACGTGGGGATGAGGTCGAGTTGCGAAGCAGGGGTCTCAATCACCTGGCCCGCTGTGCGCCCCTCTCCGTAAATCAAGAGTGGGACGTGAATTTGCTCATCAAAAAGGCCTCTTTGCTGATTGAAGTTTTTCCGATGCTCTCCCATTGGGTGGCCATGATCTCCCAAAATCACATAGAGGGTATTGCGGTGTTTTCCAATGGCCTTCATCCCTTCAGTCAAGAGCCCCAAGCAGCTGTCAGTGTACTGATAGGTTTGGCGGTAACGCTCAAAGGCTGTTTTATGATTGAGGCGCGGCTGGTCCATCAACCCTGTAGGGAGCTTCCAAGGGTGATGATTTGTGATAGTAAACAGTGTGAGAAATAAAGGGCGATCTGTCGGAGCCACCCGATCTATCCAGTGCAATCCATAGCGCATCATGTACTCGTCGTGAACACCCCAGCTCGTCTCAGGCGCATTGGGGCAGTGACGGACAATTTCATCCTTCCCGATCACCGTCTGGTAACCGTGCCGCTTAAAGAAGGCCCGCTGCCCCTCAAACTTAAGGGCCCCATTGTGCATATAACCCGTGTAGTAGCCCGCTTGCTTCATCAAATCAGCCAAACTGATCAAAGGGTAATCGATATGGCGCGTCAGCCCCGATCCATCAACATCTGAGGGCACCCCAAACAGGGAGGCCAAGGTGCACCGGGAAGTCTTGACGCTGTTGCTGTAGAAGTTCTTATAGAACACCCCATTTTGAGCGAGGTGGTCAAAATTGGGCGTGAGCCCTAGATCACACCCCATGCATCCCAGGTTTTTCGCTCTAAATGACTCGAGAAAAATTAAAACCACATTCGGCTTATCGCTCACATCAATATCGACCGCTCGGCGGCCTGAAAACCCCTTGGTGAGCTTGAGAAGGGGGTACTTCTCAGAGACGGTCTCGGCCACCTGTGTTCGAGAGCCAAAGACCTCCCTGTTGTCAAATGGGCTCTTTTTGCCATCGGTATGGCGAAAGAGTTTCCTTAAAAACCACCTCTCGTGAATCAGACCAATTGGCAAGAGGTGATAGTGGTGGCGGCTGGGCACACAGGCTACTACTAGCAGCGCAAGCCCCCCTAGCCCGCAAAAAATGGCTAAAAAATGGAGAGGATAAATAGGACTTGGCATGAGGTATGCCAAACTAAAGGACTGGCACAAAAGGGCTGCAGCAATCAAGGGCATAAAGAGGAAAAACCCTCTCTCCTTTCCCGAGTCCCAAAAGCACTTCACATCTTTAGCAAGTCGCAGATACCCCACCTCTAAACGCATTCCCGTCTTTTTCAGTAAAAATCCATCAAAAATGACAATCCCTTGAACAGCTCCTAAAAAGCCCATAAACAGAGTCATTGCCACCCCCGACTTGATCACATACGTCAGAAGATAAAAGACGGCCAGATACTGCCCCACAATGAACACATCGAGAAGAACGCCCAGCCCTAGATAGAGAGGGGATAAAAAAAAGGCCCTCTTTTTAGATGAGAAAGATATGTTGGGATGGAGCACAAAAAATCTCACCCATAAAGAGGGCAACACCATGAGGAGGATCGGTGTTATAATATACATTTACTATTATTTGTTTTATAATTTACTAATTACAAAAATCAGTAATTAATTACTAGATAATAGAATCGATTAATATAATTGTAATAATTAATGGCGCTATAAATTTAATCCCTATCCTTAGATAGTGTTTAAATATTAAGCGTTTAGAGAAGAAGGCTTCGGCCCCTTCGGAAAGGTGAGCTTCGGCATCTTTCATGCCCCACCGCCATCCGACGAGATAGACCGCCAGAAGGCCCCCTATCGGAATCAGGAGGTTCACAGCCGTGTTGCTCACAAAGCTGTAAAGGGTCATCCCCTTAAAATTCACACTCTTAAGGGGGCCAAACGACAGAGCGCACGGCACTCCCAAGGCAAACGAGGCAAAAATAGTGAGTCCCGTCGCCTTTTTGCGCGCCCACCCCCTTTCATCGATCAGGTAGGAGATCGTGGGCTCGAGCGCTGAAATCTGCGATGTCAATCCTGCCAGGAAAATCAGCAGGAAGAAGAGAAGGGCAAAGACGATCCCTCCCGGCATCGAGGAAAAAACAAGGGGGAGGGTCTGAAACATGAGCCCCTCGCCTGAGGTGGGACTGAGCCCACTGCTAAAGACAATCGTAAAGATTGCAATCCCCGCCAGCAGAGAGACCATCGTCCCAAAGAAGGCAATGGGAAAGCAGGTTGTTGGGATATTCTCTTTTTTAGAGAGATAGCTCCCATAGGTGACCATTGTCCCCTGCCCTAGGCTTAAGGCAAAAAAGGCCTGCCCAAGGGCCATCAAGACCACCTTTGGGGTGATCTGCGAAAAGTCAGGCCTAAATAGGAAGTTGAGCCCCTCTGCCGCCCGATCGAGAGTGACCCCTTTGATCGCTAGCCCTACGAGAACAATTAACAATAGAGGCATAAAGACCTTATTAGAGGCCTCAATCCCCTTCCTCACCCCAAAGGTCAAAATACCAAAGCACAGGAACATGAAAAGGGCCAACATTGAGATAGAGTAAAGTGGAGAGCTCACACTCCTCTGAAAGTGAGCGAGAGCCTCGCCCGATGATGTGAAGTTGGTCGTGTGGCCTAAAACAGTTTCAATTAAATAGCCAAGAGTCCACCCGACAATGACCCCATAGAAGCAACTAACTATGAACCCGGTGACAATTGTCAGACCCCCCAGCTTGCGGAAGATCAATCGCCGCCCCAACATATGGAAAGCCGATGCGGGGCTTTTTTGCGTCTTGCGCCCAATAGCGATCTCACTAATGAGGACAGGGAGGCCGATGATCCCTAGGCAAAGGAGATAAATCAGAACGAAGGCTGCGCCCCCATTTTCCCCCACGACATAGGGAAAGCGCCAGATATTGCCCAGGCCGACAGCCGAGCCGACGGCGGCCCAGATAAAGCCAAGACGTGATTTCCATTGCTCTCTTTTCATAGGCAACTAGTTTAAAGAGACTCTCAATAGAGGTCAATTATCTTCGATAGCGATGGTGGCCGCATTCTGATCGAGGCTTAAGTGAATTCCCTCTGCCGATCCCAGATTTTGGGCCATCCACCCCCCATTGTTATACTCAAAAGTGGTATCAATGAGGTGAACGATGTGATTTTGGACCGAGCCATGAATCGTCAAGTGGGCTGAATAGGGGTTGTGGGCGTGGAAAATCGCCTTGGCCTCTGTGTTGGGCCCCACAACATAGCCATAAGCTTCCCCAGTTACAGGGACGAGCTGGCCACTCGTTTCAACATCTCCGTCACCTCCCAAATAATCAATAAAGAGCTGACTTGATGTTTTGTTTTTTAAAAAGATGCGGAGGGTATTTTCTGTCCGGTGAGGATCAGCCCCCTCTAATGAAACAAAAAGGGTGAGTAGAATGAGTGTGAACATTTTCATAATAATTTCATTCTACAAAAGTTTATAATATAAAAAAACCACCCCTAAGAAGGGGTGGTCTAAGAATAGTGATCTCAACACACTAAATAGTGAGGAAATCGCTTAGAAACGGCGATTGCCGCCGCGGAATCCACCGCCTGTGCGGGGCTCTCTTGGGCGCGCTTCGTTGACTGTCAAGGGACGGCCACCGAGCTCTTGCCCATTCATATCGGCAATCGCTGTTTGAGCTTCATCATCTGTGCTCATTTCGACAAATCCAAAACCTTTTGAACGGCCTGTGTCGCGATCTGAGATCACTTGTGCAGACTCAACAGTTCCAAACTGTGAAAAAACTTCTTTGAGCTCATCGCTTGATACGGCGTGAGGTAGGTTACCTACGTATAATTTTTTTGCCATGACTGGCCTCCTTATGTTTTAAATAATAACGTTCTCTAACTGAAAAAAGAGAAGACACTGGCCATGGTCATGGGATCAGTTCCTGCAAAAATTTCTAATAAGATCGAACACTAGCCATTGTACCTCAAAGTGGGACTTAGAAGCAACAAAAGGAATTTTATCTTTTACATTTCATACCACTAAAAGCTGACGTAATGATAGAATAGAAATAGACAAAATAAACAATATTTTATATTAAATGAAATTAAAGATATTTAAGCCCTGTAATAAAAATAACATCGATCTTCCATTATTTTTAACGTCTGTACAAGCGGGATTCCCCTCCCCCGCTGAAGGGGATATTGAGGAAACCCTCAACCTCAATGAGCTACTGATCGACCACCCTGCGGCGACATTTTTTGTCCGCGTCGAGGGCTCATCGATGATCGATGCGCAGATTCACAGCGGTGATGTGGTCATTGTCGACCGCTCGTTAACCCCTGCAGATGGGCAGATTGTCGTCGCCGTTCTCAACGGTGAATTCACACTCAAGCGGATCCGCAAGAAGGGGGCGCGCTTCTACCTGGTCCCTGAAAACCCCGACTTCCCTCCCATCGAAGTGACCTCTGACATGGATTTTGAGGTGTGGGGCGTGGTCACATACATCATCCACAAAGCGAGATAACCCCCATGTTTGCCCTCGTTGACTGCAACAACTTTTACGCCTCGTGTGAGCGCCTTTTCAATCCCAAGCTTAAGAATCGCCCTGTCGTTGTCCTCTCAAACAACGATGGGTGTGTGGTTGCCCGCTCTAACGAGGCCAAGGCACTCGGCATCCCCATGGGGGCTCCCGAGTTTAAGTGGCGCTCGTTTTTCCTCCACCACAATGTCGCCGTGCTCAGCTCCAACTACACTCTTTACGGCGATATGTCGTTTCGCGTTATCAAAACTTTAGAAACTCTCAGCATGCCGATGGAGATTTATTCGATCGACGAGTGTTTCTTGACGTTTGAAGGCAACAACGCCCTTAATTGGGCCAAAGAAGCTAGAGCCCTTGTCGTGCAGTGGACCGGTATCCCCGTATCGATTGGGATCGCTCCCACAAAAACCCTCGCTAAACTCGCTAATAAACTCGCCAAAAAAGGGGAAGGCGTTCACCTGATTGATAAACCAACCCCTACCCTCTTGAAAAACTGCCCGATCGACGATGTGTGGGGCATTGGGCGGCGCTACGTGGCCAAGATGAGCGCCTACGGTATCCGCACCGCCTACGATCTGACCACGCGCGACGACATCTTTCTCAAGAAAAAACTCACAGTCGTGGGCCTCCGCACGGCGTGGGAGCTGCGGGGTATCCCCTGTTTAGACCTCGAGAGCGAGCCCCCCATTGCCAAATCGTGTGTCGTCTCCCGCTCCTTTAAAAAGGAGATGACCGCCCACGCGCCCCTTCTTGCCGCCCTCTCCACATTTGCCGCCAAGGGGGGCGAGAAGCTCCGCCGCCAAAAGCTCCAAGCTGGGTACTTGAGCCTCTTCATCGCCTCCAACCGCTTTAAAGATACCCCTTACTACGCCAATAGCGCTGCCTTCACCCTCCCCGTCAACACCAATGACACACCCACTCTCATTCGATACGCGCGCGAGCTGTTGGGAAAAGTCTACAAACCCGAGCACTCTGTGAAGCGGGCAGGCCTCCTTTTTGCCGACTTAAGTCACACCACCTCCGACCAGCTCGATCTCTTTGCCACAAAGCCCAACAGCGGGGCTATGGAAGCACTCGATCGGATCAACAAAAAGTATGGGCGCCGCTCCCTCTTTATGGCCGCTGAAGGGATCCACCCAGCTCATCGCTACCGCATGGAGAATAAATCGCAGCGCTACACAACCAACTGGGATGAAATCCCTAGCATTAAAATCATTTAGACCAATATAATAGACGGCTATGGAAAAAGCACCAAATCCCCCAAGAACACTGGGCGTTTTCACGCTCGCAATGATCAACGTGGCTGCGATTTGCAGCATCAAAAACTGGCCATTAACAGCTGAGTACGGCTTTAGCTCACTCTTCTTTTATATTGTGGCAGCCCTCCTCTTTTTCATCCCTTCAGCTCTGGTGAGTGCCGAGCTGGCGACAGGGTGGCCCGAGCGCGGCGGAATCTTCGTCTGGGTGAAAGAGGCCCTGGGGCACAAGTGGGGATTTTTAGCGGTGTGGCTCCTCTGGGTCAACAACGTCGTCTGGTATCCCACCGTCCTCTCATTCATTGCTGCGACGATCGCTTATGCCTTCAACCCGGCGCTGGCCGACAACCCCCTCTACACCTTCTTAGTTATCTTTATCGCCTATTGGGGAACCACACTCCTTAACCTAAGGGGAATGAAAGCGTCTGGATTCATTTCATCACTTGGCGCTTTCGCTGGGGCGATCATCCCCGGTGTCCTCATCATCCTCCTTGGCCTTAGCTGGATTTTCTTCGGGCGCCCCTCAGAAATTAGCTTTGGCATGAGCGACCTCATTCCCAGCTTTAGCAGCGCCAATCAGATCGTCTTTCTGGCCGGCCTGATCCTCGGCCTAGCTGGCATGGAGATGAGCGCTGTCCACGCCCGCGATGTGATCAACCCTCAAAAGAATTACCCCCGCGCCATCTTGCTATCGACGATCCTCATCGTCGGCCTGAGTGTTTTGGGCACCTTGGCCATTGCCATCGTCATCCCTCAGGGGAAAGTGAGCCTTGTCTCTGGCGGGATGGAAGCGATCAAGTACTTCTTGGATAGTTACAATATGGGGTGGAGCGTTCCGCTTATCTCCGTCATGATCGCCATCGGCGCCTTGGGGCAGATGAGCACCTGGATCGTCGGACCGAGTAAAGGGCTTCTCGCTGCCGCACAAAGTGGTGAGCTCCCCCACATCTTGCACAAAGAGAACAAAAAAGGGATGCCCGTCAATCTCCTCATTTTTCAGGGGATCATTGCGTCGGTGATCTCTTGCGTCTTCCTCTTGATGCCCAACGTCAACACCTCATTTTGGATCTTGCTCGCGATGGTGGCCCAACTTTACCTGATCATGTACCTGCTTATGTTCATATCGGCCATTGTCCTGCGCTACAAGCGCCCCAACGTCAAGCGCTCCTACCGCGTCCCCTGCGGCAACCTTGGCATGTGGATCGTCGGCGGCGTTGGCTTCCTCGCCTCCCTCGCGACAATTGTCATTGGGTTCCTCCCCCCAGACCAGCTCGAGACCGGGAATCTCATCTTCTACGAGTCATTCCTTATCGTCGGGACTGTGCTCCTAACGATTGCCCCCTTTGTCATCCACCTTTTCAAGAAGAAGAGCTGGGACAAGCCCTAAATCCATTACTCACACCTCGCAAGGGGCTTGTAGCCCCTTCCCCCTCTTAGAGTCTGTCTGCGATTTAACTTTAATCGAGTTTACCCCCTTTCAGGTCACTCATTATTGGGTTGCTCTTGACTCGAGTTACTTCTACATTCACTATCCAGTGCATTTAATAAAATAAATACTAATTTTGTCTATTTTATGTCATTGTTGGTTAGTGGTTTAAATTTTTTTATTTAAATATATTATTAATTAATATATAATTAATTTTTAAAGATAATAATAATGTTAGCAGGTGATTTAAATGCTCGTGACATCAAATAACAATAATAACAACATCAATCAAGTGGAAGAAACTTCGTTAAGCAATCTTCCCGACGAAATTATTTCAAAGATATTTGAAGAAGTAAATATGAAGGATTTATTGGAAATACAGCTAGTCAATAAAAGATTTAAATTAATTGTGGACGGTCTAATATCAATAAAAATTGTTTCAAATATAGTATTAAATCTAAACAGCAACAAAAAAAAACAAAAAGAAGCATTAGAAGCGATTGAAATTAAACAAATTAAAAAGATAAAAAATAGTATTTTTTTCAAACTAGACAAGCCTATAACATGTATTGATAACTCTGATTTATCCTTTTTTTATTACTATCTCATTGACGGTAAAGAAGGTTGTGCATTTTTTGATCTTTTAGATGAAAAATATTCAACTAAACTGAAGAGAGAAATTACTAAATTTGAAAATATAGAAAAATACCAAAAGGAAGTTATCAGAACAAGTGATTTAATAATTCTTTTTAATTCTTTTAAAATTTTAAAAAATAAAGAAGAAAATCGCAGTCTTGAAATGCTTGGGAATATATATATTTTAAATAAAGTTAAAGATTATATTAATAATAATGAATTTGATAGAGCAATAATATTTATAAACGAAAACAAACACATAAATTCTAGTTTAGCACAACGCTTTATAATGGAACGTTTTATAGAAAAAAAAGCTTTCGGTAAATTAGTTGAATTTTGCGAATCAAACTATTGGTTACATATTTCAGATGCAGTATTAAAAACATTAGAATCAGGTGACATTATGAACGCCATAGAACTTGACTGCAAATACATAGACAGAGGAAACTTAGAAACTAGTTACACTATTATAGATAAGATATTATCAGAAAATAAAACCGAACACGTTTTGAACTATTGCAAAAAGAAAGATGATTTTATCTTATACCTTTATCTTATAGATAAATCGATTGAATTATCTAACAATGAGCTTTTTCACGATTCAATATCTGAAACAACTAAATGCAGTGATGTGTGTTATTATAATTTAATTTGTAAATTAACAAAGTTTTCTTCAGACGATTTAAATATCCCTTTTGATTTAGCATTTCAAATTGCCCAATCATCAATAACAAATAATAGTCATACAGGATATATTAATCAAATGCGTCTTGTGCAGTTTATTGAAGAAAACATTCTTCCCTTTAGCTCTCATTCTGCAATAGAATTAATCGAGCAATTGAGCTCTCAAGCTAAATGGGAGGGGTTGTCTTTAATTGCAAAAAATTACATCGAAAAAGGAGATCTTGAAAACGCAAATCCATTGATCGACGATATCAATCACCCCTCCTATCATAATGATTTAGTAATAAGCTGTATCGAAATGCTTTTAGAGCATAATCATTTTGAAGATGCTGAGGAATATTTGAGTTGTTTTAATAACATATATAAAAAGGAGGAGTGGGAAAACATCATTAATGCAAAAAAGGAAGAGTACTTTTCAAATTCCTCAAACTCATTTTGCCAAATTATGTGAGCCACCATGTGGCGAGCGATAGATAGATTGAGGTGGTGATCACGTCGGCGCAGGTCAAGACGATCGGCCCGGCGGCCACCTTGGGATCCCACTCCCGAATGTGCAGAACGATGGGGACAATCGCCCCAATGAGCCCAGTGATGATAATGGAGATCAAAATGCCCGAAAGGATGATCGAGGCGGGCCCCATCCCGTCTCCCCAAAAGAGGGAGAGACTCCCCACAATCACTGAGCACGTCATTGCCAGCAAAGAGAGCGTTTTCCACTCCCTCACAACGAGTTTCCTCAGGTAGCGCATACTCTGGTGGCGCCTCTGAACGATTTGCATGCTCAGCGTCATCGATTGCATCGAGATAGATTCTGAAAGGGAGAGTATGAGGGGAATGAACATGGCGAGGACGATCACCTGAGAAAGGACCACCTCAAAAGCTTTCGAAATGACGGCACAGGTGAGCCCTCCGATCATATTGCAAAAAATCCACGGCATTCTCATCCGGTAGCTTTTCCAAGGAGTCACCCGCTTCCCATCCTCGATTGTCACCCCAAGCATCTGAAAGATGTCGCCGCGGCGCCGTTGGTTGATCACGTCGACGCTCTCTTCTAAATAGAGTTGCACGTCGACCACACCGAGGAAGTGTTGGTCCTCGTCGACAACGGGCAAAGCGAGGAGGTGGTGGGTCTCAAAGACGTGCATCGCCTCGCGCAGAGATTGTGTAGAAAGGAGCGCAATGACCTTGGTGTCCATGATCTCGGCAATGGTTGTCTTGGGACTTCTAAGGAGCAAGCGACGTGTGGGGACGACGCCGACGAGCTTCCCTTCATCATCGATGACGTAAAAGTAGACAATTTTTTCGTGGATATCTTTTTCCCGAATGGTCGTGAGCGCCTCTTCAATAGTCTGGGTCGGAGTGACAACGGTTTGAACGGGGTTAACAAAGTCGACGACACTGCGGGAAAGATCTTGTTTACTCATAAATTCTATCCTACCAAAGATTGCATCTTAGGGGAAGAACGTTTAAACTTGAGCTTATGAAAAAGACATCTTGGGAAAATGTGAGCGGCTGGTACGGCGACCTCGTTTCTAAAGAAGGCCACACCTACCACCGCACAGTGATTTTCCCCAAACTCCTCCCCATGATCAAAGGGAAACAGCTCAAAGTTCTCGATCTCGGCTGCGGCTCGGGGCCCCTAGCGCGGCAACTCCCCAAGTCAGCTGAGTACCTCGGGATTGACATTTCAAAATCGTTGATCGCCAAGGCAAAGGTCGGCCAGTCGGATAAGCGGCGCTTCCTCGTCAAGGATGTGACCAAGCCACTGACTCTCGACTCTAATTTTACCCATGCGACGATGATCCTCTGTTTGCAAAATATGGCCGATCCGCTCGGAGCACTCAATAATGCCGCTAAGGCGTTAAAAACTGGGGGCAAGCTCTTTGTGGTCCTCAACCACCCTTGCTTCCGCATCCCCCGCCAGTCCCACTGGGGCGTCGACGAAGCTAAGAAGGTGCAGTACCGGCGGATGGATCGCTATTTATCGCCTCTTGAGATTCCGATTCAGCACCAGCCGAGCCAAGGGAAGCGGTCTGAGACAACACTGAGCTACCACAATCCCCTCTCGACCTATGCGACTCTGTTTGCCAAGGCGGGGTTTGTGATCACAGACATTGAGGAGTGGGTCTCTGAAAAACAGAGCACGGGAAAAAAGGCGCGGATGGAGAACCGGGCGCGCAAAGAGTTCCCCCTTTTCTTGACATGGGGGGTCGAAAAGAGGTAAGGTCTAGGATTATGTGTGGGATCTTTGGACTTGTCAGCGAAAAGAAAAAAAATTGCATCGAAGAGTGCCTAGAGGGACTCAAAAAACTTGAGTACCGCGGGTATGACTCTTCGGGGATTGCTGGGATTGAATCGGGCGCTATCCGCGGATGGAAGGCGGCCGGCAAGGTGCATCACCTCGAAAAGGCGATCTCCGACCACCCGTTTCAACTCGAGGTGGCCATCGCCCACACGCGGTGGGCTACTCACGGCAAGCCCTCTCAGCTCAATGCCCACCCTCAGTTTGACGAGGGGCACACTCTCGCCCTCGTTCACAACGGCATCATCGAAAATCACCTCTCTCTGCGCAAGGATTTAGAGGCAGAGGGACTCACGTTCCGCTCAGACACCGATTCGGAAGTGATCGCCCAGCTCATCAGTCACCTTTACAAAGGGGACCTTCTCAAGGCCATCTTATCGGCCCTTAAGGTGCTTAAAGGGGCCTTGGCAATTGCCCTTGTTCACAAGGATTATCCCGGTCAGATTTTTGCTGTGGCCAGGGAGAGCCCTCTCGCCATCGGCACCGATGGGGTAGAGACTTACCTGGCATCCGATCCCAATGCGTTCACTGGAAAAGATCTCGATATTATTTTCCTTCACCACGATGAGGTGGCGGTGCTCTCTACTGAGGGAGCCAAAATCTATAACTCTCAGGGCGCCTCGATCGAAAAGGAATCGGCAAGCCTCAATTTAGAGCAAAATGTGATCTCGAAGAATGGGTTTGCCCACTACATGCTCAAGGAGATTTACGAACAGCCCCTCAGTATTCAGCAGACTCTCTCGGGCCGTTTTTCCGATGAGTATGGGATGGCCGTCTTCGAGGATCTGACGATCTCCCCTCACGAGTTAAAAGAGGCGCAACACATCTTAATTCTTGCCTGTGGGAGCTCGTGGCACGCAGGGAGCATTGCGAGCGCGATGTTAGAGGAGATGGCCCGCATCCCCTCTCAGGTTGAGATTGCGAGTGAGTTCCGCTACACCAATCCGATCGTCTCGGAGAAGACCTTAGTCATTGCCATCAGCCAATCGGGTGAGACAGCCGATACTCTCGCCGCTGTGCGAGAGGCGAAGGCCAAAGGGGGAAAGGTCATTGGGATTTGCAATGTCCCCCACAGCACACTCAGCCGCGAGGCCGATAGTTGCCTTTACCTCAAAGCGGGGCCCGAAATCAGCGTCTGTTCCACAAAAGCGTTCACTTCACAGCTCGCCCTCCTCTCCCTATTCACTCTTTACATGGCCCGCCTGCGCCACCTCGGCAAGCGCGAGGGGCAACTCTTTTTACAAGCGCTCAAACGCACACCCACTGTGATCAGCCAGGTCCTCGCCCAGAGTCAGACCATTGAAAAATTTGCTAAAAAGTATGCGAAGTATGACCACTTCTTCTTCCTTGGCCGCCGCTACATGGCGGAGACGAGTTTAGAGGCGGCGTTAAAACTCAAAGAGATCAGCTACCTCCATGCCACAGGGCTTCCAGCGGGAGAGATGAAGCATGGTCCCATCGCGTTGATCGATGAGAGTCTCCCTGTGATCGCCCTTTGTGGGAACGAGCAGACGTATGACAAGATGTTGAGCAATCTCATGGAAGTGAAGTCGCGCTCGGGCCCTATCTTAGCCTTCGTGCCACAAAATAGCCCAGAGATCGAGTCCATCACCCGCGATATTGTCTTTATGCCCCCTCTTTGCGACATGCTCGCCTCGATCCCCTACTCGGTCGCTCTGCAACTCTTTGCCTACTATATCGCCTTAGAACGGGGAACACCGATTGATCAACCCCGCAACTTAGCCAAGTCTGTCACCGTGGAGTAGATATGTCAGATGATTGGGTTTACCGTGGTCACGTCCTCAGTCTCAAATTAGAGAAGGTGGGAGACATGGTCTACGAGATTATCCACCACGTCGGCGCCGTTGTGATCGTCCCCGTGACTAAAAATAATGAAATTCTCTTTGTCGAGCAGTTCCGCAAACCCCCTAACAAAAATATACTTGAGCTCCCCGCTGGGTGCATCGATCCCGATGAAAAGCCCGAGGTGACCGCGCAGCGCGAGCTGAGAGAAGAGACAGGGATGCGCGCTGAGCATATTGAGCGGATGACGGGCTTTTACGCCTCACCGGGATTTTGCGACGAGTACATCGATCTCTTTGTCGCAAAAAATTTGGTCGAAGACCCCCTCATAGCTGAGGATACCGATAAAATAAAGGTCCACGCCATCCCGATCGATCAAGCACTGAAACTCATCAGGAGTGAGAAAATTGTCGACGCCAAGACGATAGCCGGCCTCCTTTTCTACCACCATTGGGCTAGTGATGCGTAAGTTTTTTCTCGCTGTATTTATCGTGTTGGGGGTGGCCCTTTTCTTTCTCCCTCAGATCCTTTCGACCCGCCCTGCCATCAATCTCGCCACATCGATTATCGAGTCAGCCACTCACCTTGATGTCGACATCGACTCACTCCACCTTAGCTGGTGGAAGGGACAGAGAGCTCAAGGGGTGACCTTTAAAGATCGTGAGTTTAATGGGCGCATCGAAAGGGTGGTTTATGGGGGCACATTGATCGATCTTATTAGAAAGGAGCTCCGTCCCCTCTCAATTGACACCCTCAACGCCTCCTATCAAGGGCGCGATCAGTACAAGGAGGTCGATGCCTCTTTAAACCTAAATAGCTTCAAAGCGTCGGGAAAAACAGAGCGAGATGGGGTCAAAGGGGCATTTAAATTAGAGGGAAGCTTTGATCAACTATTAATTCTAAACGGAGAGCTCCAAAATGTCCCCTTGGGCGATCTCATCGACTGCAAGTTGGCGACGTCTAATGGGGTGATTGCCGTCACATTTGACGCCAACCGCTTCCATGTTAGCGGCGCAGCCACGGTGACTAGAGAGAGTATCGCCCTAAAAGCCCCTCTCAAAGCTCAGGGGATGCTCCTTCCTTGGATGATCTCCGCAATCACAGATGAATTCGCGATCAACGCCACCCCCTTCACACTCACCCTCTCCCACCTCACTATCCCTATCCCTCAGTGGCAAAATCTCGAGTTTGCCGGGCAATTGACCGCTCAAGACCTCCAATTGATACGCAATAAGGCCAATTGGGATTTAAAGAGCTCACAGGTGATCGCATCGACAAACAATCTGCAGGAGGGCCTCAAACTCAGTGTTAAGAGTGACCCCCTCACCTTTGATGGCGACTTGGCTTTTGGAGTGGGGATAAACGGTCAAGGGGATGTAGTGGAGTTCCCTTTTGCCTTCATTGAACCTGAGCGGGAGGGGTGGATCTCACTCGATGGGACAATCGATCTACACGATGAGAAGGGATCGGTCGATCTTAGGATTCAAACCCCCGAGCTTATCGTTTCTCGCGTAAAAGCGACAATCAGCGATACCTTCACTCTCCTTGAGCCCGCAGCGATCACCTACAACAAGAGACCGGGCCGTATTGAGAGCGCACAAATCCCTCTTGAAGGGGACGGCCCCCTCAATGTCCAAGGCTCTTTTGACACTCACCAGTTCGCAGCTCAGGGACAAAAGAGCGATTTTGCCATAACGATTCGTGGGGATCACCTTAAAGCCTCGTCGCGCGCCAAACTCACCCAAGATCGTTTAACGCTTCTGCGCCCCTTAAAATTTCAGTACACCCTCACCCCGACAACCTACCAATCTTTGATGGATAGTGGCTATTTAGCCCTCAAAGAGTCTGCGCAAATTACGGGAGATATAGCCCCCTTTTCTTACCCATTAACAGGGCCACTCAACGTCTCGGCTCAAAGCGATGAACTCAACTTTTTTGCCGTTAAAGAGGGAGAATTCATCACTGTCAAGGGGGCAACAGTTGAGGCCTCAGTCGATATGTGGAGGCAAGCCTTAAAAGGGAGCTACAGCGCCTCCGTGGACACAGGGAGTGTTAAAGGGTCTCTGATAATTGACAATTACACAGCCCCAACGCAAGGGAGTTTTGACATCATTGGGGAGCGCCTCCCCACCTCATTCTTTGGGCTCCTCCTTTTCGACCGCCCCAATCTTGGGAAAGAGTTGGGTGAGCAATTCTCTGTCGATGGGACGCTCGTTCACACCGATGATCACAGCGAACTTGGCGTTGATTTTAAGAGTGAAAACCTCACCCTCAAAGGGAGCTTTGAGCTCAAAGAGGCCCTGAAGCTCAAAAGCTCCTATGAACCGGCGAGTTTCCGCTTCACATTGAAACAGCCTCCGATCACAAACCCTGGAACGCTTCGGGGCAAGGTGACCAAGCTCTACTGGCCTCTCAATAATCAAGCCCTTTCGCGGCAATTAAGTGATGTTCGAATTGAGGCCGATCTATCGATGGCAAGTTTAGGTCTTGCCTCCCCTCTCTCCCTTCACGATCTCACAGCACATATCGATAAGAAGAAAGGGAGCGATCAAATCCCCTTTGGAGGGAGTCTCAATATCGATGGAAAAGGAACTCAAGGGTCTCTCACATTCACCGGCTTTGTCCTCGACAAAGGGGATCACCTTGGCGCAAAGATCAATCTCATGAGTCGCTCCCTTCCCACAGAGCTGCTCGACTTGATCGCCCCCATCTCCCCCTTTATCGGCCAGGCATTCAGTCTCGACGCCAAAGGGGAGATTTCCAAGGAGCGGTCTGACCTCGATGTGATCTTTCAATCGCCAAGTTTTGCTGCGCAGACCGCCCTCACCCTCAATCAATCTCTGCTCACTTTAAGAGAGCCCTTAAACGCCCAATTTGATCTCAATCCCATCTTTCAATCGACGATGAAAAAGCGGTATGGAGTCGATCTTTTGGCCCTTAAAAACCCCATACAACTCTATATCGACCCCAAGCAGTTTTCTCTCCCTCTCTTCCCCCTCAATCTCAGTGGATTTCAACTTGGGTATGGCGTTTTAGATTTAGGACAAATGGTCGTGGGCAATGTCGGAAGTGCCCAAGATATCGGTTCCATTTTCCAACTCCCCGCGCGCTCCCCCTCCTTCCCCTTGTGGTTCGCCCCAACCGAGTTTTCAGCCCGCTCGGGCCGCCTCTTTCTCGATCGCACAGAAGTTCTCTTCAACGGCTCGCTCGATGTCGCCCTTTGGGGGACCATTGACCTCCCCCGCCGCTACGTCGACATGATTTTGGGTCTCACAGCGCAGAGTCTCGCACTCACCCTAGGTGTTCCCAACCTCAGCCCCAACTATGTGCTCAAGGTCCCTATCCGTGGCCCCTTTGATGATGTGAAAATTTACAAAGATGAGGCGGCGGCAAAGATCGCATTCCTCTTAGCCCGCAAACACACCTTGCCCCGCGCCGGAGTTTGGGGTAATTTGCTCGACACGTTGGGGGATCTCGCCGACGATCAGTCAGATGTTCCACCACCTAAGCGCCCCTTCCCTTGGGAGAGATAAAATAAGATCGCAGCAAAGTGAATTAGATAGTGTCGTCAAAAGGCTTAGACCCTGATTGCTACCCCTTCATTTCCCCTTGAATTTTTCTTTTCCTCCATCTCACAGGGGACATTTTACCCCCTACTTTACGAAGTATGTAGGTAAAATGCCCCCTGCAATCTGGAAGAAAATCGAAAATTCCTTGGATAATGAATAGGTAGCAATCAGGGTCTTAGGAGATTAGATTTCACACTTTTTCAGCTTATTTTTGTGCTCAATAGCAAGGAATATAATCTCCAAATGTTTTGAGGACACTATTTAATCTTCCTTTAAAACAAAGACGGCATGAGGGTCTTTTGCTGATGTTGAGATGCGGATTATGATCCCTTCTTTTATCATTTTTGAAAGGCGTGTCCTAGTCGCTCTAACTGATATCTTCCATAATTTGGCTGCTTCAGATGATTTAATCGAGCCATGCTCTACTAAATAGTCAATCAGTACTTTCTCATTTTGTGAATGTAATTTATGAGTTTCCTGAGTTGAGTATAATATTGCTCTAAAGTGGTTCTCTTGTTCCTCAAATTTTGGTGGTTTTAGGCCTTGTTTTTTACAAATATCACGAATTCTCTGCAGCCCTGACCCCCATTGCTCAATGTACTTCAACTCTCTAAAAACACGACCAATCACATGATTTCTTAAACGAGAGTATCCAGAAAGAGCTTTCTCCATTGTTTGACCAAATGGGAGTCCTCCTGGATTTGTAATTTCAATCCGATCAATAAACAGAGCCACCTGCACCTGTGACCCTCTCATCGAATAATCAGCATGGACCAAGGCATTAATCACCATTTCACGAATAGCCTCTGGAGGATATTGTGGAACATCTAATCTTTTGATTTTTCCAATAAAAATTTCTTTAGTAGAGTTCTGGTCAATAAAATTAATGATTTCTGCAACTGCTGAAGGAAGAGGCGAAATAATATCAATATAATTTAATATTTTTTCCTTTGTTGTCCCTTTAAAAGATGCACATCGAATGACAGAATCAGTATAAATTTCTGTATGTCCATAACTAAAAAGTAAAATCCCACCGATAGTCGGCCTTTCTTCCCCAAATTTATTTGAATAGATCCCAAGCATTTGGCAGTGTTTTCTCGTCGGAGATTTATTAATATCCTTAAATATCTCTCTTAAATAAGATTCATCTATATCACCCTTTAGTGAGGGCAGTTCATCAAAGGAGGTGTTCGACGCTAGCAATTTTAAATTCTTAATTGTCTCTATATCCGCTTTACGATTTGTAGAGCCAAGACGAATATAAGTACCTCGTTCTTCTCCCTCCTGCTTTATAAAGTAGGGGCCGGCTAAATGAGGGACCCGAATAATAAGTAGTTCCTTGTTTCTGAAGGTGGTAATTTCTATCGACGCTATCATGAGAGGGCTAATACTATCAGCAACAGCATTCGAGATTTTTTCCTCTTTCAGCAGGGTGTGTTGCATAACTCTTTTTAGTCTCGCGGCTTAGCAAGAATAACCTCTCTTCTATCTCTTTTTTTCATGCCGTCTGCGTCTGTTCTGTCATCTTATTTAGGATCATGGCTTTTATCCTT
>Ga0180433_10002351_pt1 | contig 29326 bp, 24 predicted proteins | sample SS_ome_8_FD_132980 | JGI IMG/M metagenome (GOLD analysis project Ga0180433, IMG submission 132980) | Hypersaline lake sediment archaeal communities from the Salton Sea, California, USA - SS_1_D_1 metaG | ecosystem: Environmental > Aquatic > Non-marine Saline and Alkaline > Hypersaline >... | reverse complement strand
TTAGATTTTATGTATGGTTATTATTTAAGGGCTGTTATTAGAACTACCATCATTTTTATGGTTTGCACTATTTCTGCAAGCGCACAATTAAAAACCTGTATTGTAAAGGAGTATCCTCCGGAAGCATATCTGATCCTGAGTCGAAAAACTTTGGAAATCCTCTGTGTTAATTATAAAAAGGCTATCAGATATGACGAGTATGGTTATCCTCACCTGGATTTTTCGGTTTTTAACAGAGATGATCCCGAGCTGACAGTGCAATCGTATAATGCTTTGATTCTGGAAAATCTTTATATGCGCTTAACGCTGCTTCCGGGTAAGGGAAAGCCCTTTTCTTTTATTTATAAAGTGACCGGACATGAAGAATTCTTTGTACCACCGGTTGCCCGGGTTCTGGGATCTCCCAACCGTCTGGGGTGGTGGCTTGTACTCGGGGGGGTGGAGTACACACTTCCGGACAAAGAACACGGTGATACCTGGGCTGGTGACTGGAAGTGGAAAATCAGTGATAATTCAGATACTATAAAAACAGTTTGTATGCAGGTAAAAGAACGCAGGTTTGGTTTGGAGGAGAAAATAGCTGTTTCTCTGTATCCGGATAAAGCTTATTATGAAGCAAATATCTCCATATATAATCCGACTTCAGATACAGTATCTTTTCAGCACTGGATCAATCCCATGTGGGCACCAGGAGGAAGAGGAGAGATCACTCCCAATACGGAATTTATCATCCCTACTGAGAAAGTTATAGTCACTGAGAGAAAATTCAATCAGTGGATGCTGGATTATCATCCGGAAAGAAAACGGAAACAGCTTTACTCAGATAATCCTCTGCGTTGGCTGAAAGGATGGAAATCTATCGGGGATCTGCTTGCTGGTAAGCTGAAACACGGATTTTACAGTGCTTTTTCTCATGATGAAAATGAAGGTATTGTGCGGGTTTTCCCGGAAGATATACATCCCGGGTGCAATATCTGGAGCTGGGGTTTTGATCCTCCTCCGGAAACCAGGAAGCGTTTTTCCGGAACTGATACCTGCAGGGGATATGTGGAGATGTGGGGCGGGATAACCAGAGGATTTGATGAATATTATACCCTGAATCCGGGTGACTCACTTTCCTGGACAGAGTGGATGTATCCCTTTCATCAGACCAAGGGGCTGCATTATGCAAACCGGGATTTTACTGTTACTTTTACCCGACTTCCTAATGAAAAGTCAGTATTTCGTTTATGTCCCAGCGGAGTTCTGACAGATACTGAAGTAGTTATAGTCAATCCTGATGAAAATAGTACCTTGCTTCACATTCAGTATGAATCATTCTTTCCTTCTGAGAATATACCCTCATTTATAATTGATAAGACACCGGCTGATGCTGTCTGCATCATTTATCAGAATGGAACTGAAATTGTCCGGCTTCATCCCCGAATGCCGGATCAATGATTATGAAATCATCTTTCATATCATTAAAGGGAGGATACTATGCGGTGTATAGTCATTATAGTATTAAGTCTACTATTATTGGCAAGGTGTGAATCTGATAAAATTAAAAAAGAAACTATCGAAGGAGTACCCGTTATTCACAATCCGTATGATGGTTTGTGGCAGCACACCAAGGATAAGGGGTTTACTTTCCGGTTAAAACAGACCTATGGGGCATTAAATGAACCTGTATCAGAGATCTTTGGCAGGATCACAGAAGTATTGACTGATAAATATTTAAATGTATATATATTTGACCAGCAGGAAAACCGCCTGGTCAAGTTTGATTCAACAGGAAAACTTTTATGGCTCAGGAAGATATCGGCGTTGATGTTCCATGGGGAATCAGTGTGAGTCCTGATGTATCTGTTAATGAAGAAATTTTAGCTGTTGCCAGTATCAGTAAATATAAGATTTCATTTTATAATACTGAATGTAAGCTTATTAAAAAAATCACCAGGAGTTTTAATAAACTTGTTCGACCGGGAATTTTTTCATCTGGTAATACAAGAGCAGTACGTACTTTTGGAGAATTGCATGCTCCATCGCTAATTTCATCAGAATATTATATAACAAGTGCTACCTGGCCCTTAAACATAGATGATCCGGATGAACATGTCAAGCCCCGTCAGCTTGATAAAGTAGAAGAAATTAAGTATAAAAATATGATCGATTTATTTAATAAGGATGGTGAATTACTGTATTCTGTATACGGCGACGGCTTTGTTTCGGAAATAGGACGTCTTGCTCACGTTGATAAAAAAGGTCATATTTATACCATCGTTTCGGATCCGTTTCCGCAGGTGAGATGTTATGAAGTTATCATAAATAAATAAATAAATGATGTTAAAGTGGAGAGATAAAGTAGGTGCTAAAATGCCACTTCAAAACGTTAAATATAACAAAAGAAATTAATTGTTTGTAAAATAATCTTCTTTTCCATATATTCCAGTTAATATAATAACTGCATATGAATAAAATCAGAATTTATTTATGGAGGAAAATATGAAAAAATTAGTTCATTGTCTCATTCTTTCTATGCTTTTATGTGCTATTCAGTTTGTTTCAGGACAAAGTGTGGATGCATTTATTGAAAAGGCAGGAACGCTATATCAGAGCGGAAATCTGGAAGAGGCTGTTAAGGTCATGGAAGAAGCTAAAGAACAATTTTCTGAAAATTCAACAGTATATTCCTATATGGGTTTTTATAAGGGTATGCAGGCTGGAAATACTCAGAACTTCATGGAGGCTGGCGAGTTGATCGGGACTGCGTATGAACATTTGGATAAAGCGGTTGAGCTTGATCTTGATAATCCCATAGCCCGATTTCACAGAGGAGTAATGGGTGTCAATGTGCCTGTATTTCTGGGTAAGCTTGATCAGGGGATTAAAGACCTGGAACATCTGGCAGAACTGGCCCGGAAAGCTCCGGATCAGGTTCCGGATGATCTTTTAATTCCCGGTTATAATTTTTTAGGGAACGGCTATCAGAAACAAGACAGAAATCAGGACGCGGTAGCAGCCTGGGAAAAAGTAATTGCACTTGCTCCCGGGTCTGATATGGCCCAAAATGCAGAAAAGAGTATTGCAGCATTAACTGCTTCTGAAAAAGAATCAGCCTCCTCAGAAAAAGAAACAAAGGATAAGATATTTTCCTCGAAGGAAGTTAATCAATTAAAACAGAAAATTGAAAATGATCCTGATGATCTTTCTTTGCAAATAAAATTAGGTAAAGCATATATCGACATAAAAAACTATGAGAAAGCAAAAGAAGTGTTGTATGAGGTTATTGAACAGGATTCAACCAATACCGAAGGCTATAAAGTGCTTATGGAAACATTGGGTTCAATGGCTGAAAAAGGCTATGATGAAAAAATTTATAAGGATACAAATTATCGAACCAATCTTGCTTTTGAAGTCAGCCGGCTCGCTGACGAGGCGGTTGCTGTTGCTCCTGATGATCCGGAATTAAGATTGATTCGCGGATCCATTGATGTTGGTATGCCCTTTTTTGTGGGTAAGCTGGAACAGGGCATTGATGACTTGAATTTTATTATTAATAGTAAGGCTGATAAAGAAATAAAGGCAGAAGCTACCTACTGGTTGGGGATGGCATATAAGAAAAAGGCTGTAACCAACTGGATAAAGGTAATCACAGAATATTCGGGAACGGATGCTTCTCAATATGCCTTTCAGAGTATGCGTCCTGCAATGGAACATTTTGATGCTGCTGAATATAAAAAGCCATTTGTATCTATTGATTTTGTTCTGGGATTTCAGGATGAATTAGCTCCCCAAACTGTGGTGTGGATCGAGGATAAAGAAGGAAATTTTGTAAAAACAGTGTATGTTTCCGGATTCAGCGGTTATGCTAAGGAAAAACAGGTTAATTTACCAACCTGGACCGAGGCTTCAGATTTTGCTGATGTGGATGGTGTAACAGCAGCCAGTATAGATGTGGGGCATCATATTTATGTCTGGGATTTAAAGGATCATAACGGAAATACCGTTAAAGACGATGAATATACTGTTAATATCGAGACCGCTTACTGGCCCAGTATGGAATATCAAATGGTGTCTGCTCCTGTTAATCTAAGCAGTACAAACAAAAAAACTGTTGTGGAAGAGGGGAATGTGATTCCCTATGTGGAAGTGAGGTATTTTGCGGAGTAGTGTTGTTTCAGAACTTTAGAGCTTGAGAAAGTTAACGTTCAGAACTGTAGAACGAAAGAACTTAAGAATTTTAGAACGTTAGTGTTCAGTTGTCAGTGGACAGAATTGACCGCAGACCGTGGACGGCGCAGTGATTGAGTGTTTTGTCGTTAAACTTATTTCTGTAGTTTCTGATAATCATCATTATTGAGGATAGTGTAACGGAGTATAGGAGTAGCGGGGTATCGGGGAAAAAATCACAATACTCAAATCCTAGATTACAAACAATAATCAATGATCGATTTTCTAGCCACGGATTAACACGGATTCTCACGGATTTTAAGAAAACCACTACGATTACGAGGAACATGAAGAGAAAAATATTTATAAAATCTTCGTGTCCTTCGTATGCTTCGTGGTAAAACAAAAACCTGATCAGTTTAGTGCTTGGAGTTTGGAATTTTATGACACCCCTCTGTCTGCTTCCAGAGGACATCTCTCCTCAAGAGACGGTGCAAAAAAGTTTTAAAAATGTCATTGCGAGTGTTCTTTACGAAGCAATCCCCTAGATTTTTAACCTAACTCAGGGAGATTGCTTCGTCGCTGCGTTCCTCGCAAAGATGTTATGTAACTTTTTCGACAGTCTCCAAGGGGAGAGATTATAAAAGTCCTCCCTCGAGGGAGGACTTAGGTGGGTGTCTAAATAGTCCCCGGGAAAAAAGTAAAAAATAGCGATATTCAAATACTACTTCATAGATATATTACAATAATATTGCTAAATTATTTGCTTTGTATCTTAGGGATATTTTACCTCAAGTCCAGTGTCCTTCGCTCACCTGAACTCGAGTCAAATTAAAATCCTGTTAATTCTGTTAATCCTGTCTAATACAAATATGAATGAGTAGGAAACCACGAATCTCAGGAAGTACATGGAGAAAAAATAAATTTTGATATAGCATAAAATTGACATTCTTATAAAAAAATTGCATCTTATGGAGTAATCAATCTCATAAGAAATCAAAAATGGAGGATTCAGTTATGAAACACAGAATTTATAAATACCTGGGAATCTTTCTTATTATTGTTTTTATTGGATGCAGTTTATCTGCTTATGGACAAACTGAAGTAGTTGAGTCATATAAAATGCCGCCGAAAGCGATTGCAGATCTGATCGATGCACCACCGACTCCGTCAGTCAAAATAGGGCCGGAGAATACATGGATGCTCATTATGGATCAACCGGCTCTTCCTTCCATTGAGGAACTGGCTCGTCCTGAACTTCGCCTGGCCGGAATCAGATTCAACCCTAACACTAATGCCTCCAGCCGTTCGTGGCATTACACAGGATTAACCTTGAAGAATATCAAAACCGGTAAAGAATATTCCTTCAGCGGTATACCTCAACAAGTTCGTATTCGTCATGTTGAATGGTCTCCGGATGGAAAGTATGTTGCTTTTACGGTATTACATGATGATGGATTAAGACTGTGGGTTGCTTCAGTTAAAAGTAAAACCGCCCGGAAACTGTACTCCGGTCGGCTTAATGGAATATATGGTTCTCCTTATCAGTGGTTTCCCGACAGTAAAACTTTAATCTGCAGAATCGTCAATCCTGACCGAGGACCAGCTCCTGAGGAACCGGATATACCAATTGCCCCTGTTATACAGGAAACAACCGGAGAAAAGGCTCCGGCCAGAACTTATCAGGATCTTCTGCAAAATCCTTATGATGAAAAACTTTTTGATTACTATGCTTCCTCTCAACTGATTACAATTACTATAAACGGAAACAGTTCAAAAATTGGTGAGAAGGGGATATTCAGAGATGTTTCACCATCTCCGGATGGTAAGTATATTTTAGTTCAGCGTATACATCGTCCTTTTTCCTATCTGGTACCGGCTTATCGGTTTCCCTACCAGGTTATGATAATAGACAGACAGGGCAATCTGGTTAAAAAAATTGCAGATCTGCCTCTTGCTGAAAATATTCCTGTCGGGTTTGATGCAGTACCAATTGGACCACGTTCCTTTCAGTGGAGAGCCGATGTTCCGGCAACTCTTATATGGGTTGAAGCTCAAGATGAAGGAGATCCGGATAAACAGGCCGATATCCGTGATAAAGTTTTTATGCTTACTGCACCGTTTACAAGTGAACCTAATCCGCTTATCTCTCTTAAATACCGTTTTGCCGGTATTGATTGGGGAAGTAATGAACTCGCATTAGCATCCGCATTTTGGTGGAAAAACAGAAAAGTTCGGACCTGGATTATAAAACCGGACATAGCTGAAGCTGAACCAAAGCTCCTCTTTGACCGTTCCTATGAAGACCGTTATTCTGATCCGGGTAGACCTGTGATGACTCGTTCCTCTTTTGGAACCTCAGTATTAAAGATGGATGACAAAAGCAGTGCAATGTTTCTTAGTGGTACAGGAGCTTCTCCTGAAGGTAATTTCCCCTTTCTGGATAAATTATACCTTTCATCTTTAAAAACAGAAAGGCTGTGGCAATGTGAAGCTCCCTATTATGAATATTTTATCCGTTTTCTTGATGAAAAAGGGAACCGTTTTATTACCCGAAGGGAATCAAAAACTGAACCACCTAACTTATTCATTCGGCAGAGCAACAGTGATGAGGTTAAAAGCATAACATCGTTTCCGCATCCTACTCCACAGCTGAAAAATATTCAACAGGAATTGATTAAATATCAGCGTGATGACGGGATACAACTGACTGCAACCCTGTATCTTCCACCGGATTACAATCCGGATAAAGATGGTCCTCTTCCCATGCTCATGTGGGCCTATCCACGTGAGTACAAGAGTGCCAAGGCAGCCGGACAGGTCAAGGATTCTCCTTACAAATTTACCAGGATCCGCTGGAGCCGGCCCCATCTCTGGCTCACTCAGGGATACGCTATCCTGGACGGTCCTACCATGCCTATTATAGGTGAAGGTGATCAGGAACCCAATGATACCTTTGTCAAACAGCTGGTGGCAAGTGCAAAGGCTGCGGTTGACGAAGTTGTCAGCCGGGGAGTTGCAGATCCGGAACGGATCGCTATTGGCGGTCATTCCTACGGTGCCTTTATGACCGCAAATCTGCTTGTCCATTCAGATCTTTTTGCAGCCGGTATTGCCCGCAGTGGTGCTTATAATCGTACACTTACACCATTCGGATTTCAGTCTGAGGAACGGACGTTCTGGGAAGCACCTGAAATCTACTTTGCCATGTCTCCTTTTATGCACGCTCAGAAAGTCAACGAACCTATACTCCTTATCCATGGTGCTGCAGATAACAACTCCGGGACGTTTCCCATTCAGAGTAAACGTTACTATCATGCTCTGAAAGGTCATGGAGTAAAAGCCAGACTGGTGATGCTGCCGTATGAGAGTCACGGTTACCGGGCCCGGGAATCAATCATGCATACTCTCTGGGAAATGACTGAATGGCTGGGCAAGTTTGTAAAAAACAAATGAGAAGATCTTTTATTATGCGATTTATGATAGTTATTGTTATTGCGGTAAGAGTAACGGAGTGTGGGAGTATCGGTGTATCGGAGAAGTTGTAAATCAGATAGATTGGTCTTTGAAATCAGTGAATACATGATATTAGTTTATTAGTACATTAATTACATGAAATGAATAATCATTATCATCTTTTCCCCGATACTCCGTTACTCCGTTACCCCGATACAATTTCATTTAAAGAAAATGATCGTTAATACAGAAGAGATATAAAAAAGAAAACAATCAACTTACTTGCAAAAATACTCAGCGATCTACCGTCTATGTTCCCTGGTCTTCCACTATTCCTATCTTAAATAAACTTCTCATACTCAGGATAGTTTTTTAATAGTTTGTTTTTACTGTTTTCATCCTGCGATAAAAATGACATATCTTCAAACTCAAAACCGGGGGCTACTGTGCAGCCAACCAGACTGTATTCTCCAAGTGATTCTGCAGCCTGATAGCACCCACCAGGTATAATTACTGTGTACCCATCCTTCTGTCTGTGTCCGATTATAGTTTCCTTGGCAGTTTCTCCCTCAAAAGTAATGATCTTTAGCGCATCCCCTTGATAAAAATTCCATATTTCATCATGAATAACTTTATGAAATTTGCTGAACTGGTTTTCCATCAGAAAAAAATAAATATGGGTGACTGCGGTTCTTTCTTTATTTACTGCCGGAGAGATTATTTGTATTTTTGATCTGAATATTTCCCGGTAATATCCGCCCTCTGGATGGGGGATTAAATTATATTTTCTTATTATATTTTGAATATGATGCTGCATATATTTTTAAAATTTTTTTAATTATCCACCTCAGAAAACCCCTTTTGAGTGTAACCAATTTTATCAAAAGGGTTTACAATACTGGTAGTAATATTTCTTAAATGCGAATTGATTCTTTTTAACCATCTGAAGTAAAGAGCCAGAGTCGCTGCTTTTCCGCCGCCAATACTCTTATCCTTTTCCTGGATGATCTCAAATGACCGTTGATCGCATTCAGGATTTATCCATTTGTATTCTTTCAGCAGTTTTCGTGCTTCCTCTTCGTTACTTTCTTTCAAAGATTTTTTAGTTCGAAAGAAATTATCTGTTACAGAGTCTTCGATTTTTTTGAGACTATCTTCAAATAATCCACCTTCAAGTCTGGTCGGATATATGGTAGCAAGATCAACAATATTTTTAGTATAGTCTCCGATCCGCTCAATATCTATAACTATATTTATAAGAATAAGCCCTCCGGGTAGATCACTGGATCCCTGTACTGTACAGTGAGTCATTACTTTTCTGCGTACATCTCTCTGGAATTTATTGACTTTTATATCTCTTTTCTTGATTTCTTTTTTTATAATTGTATGTTCGCTTTTTCGTAATACACTTGTAGCTTCACAGAACATGTCATAGGTTATTTCCAGCATTTCAAATGATTCATTCCATGCTTGTTCAAGCAAATTATCTGATTTCCAAATATTTAAAATTTGTTTCCACATGGTTTTACCTCTTTTTTAAAAAATAATATAAATATTTTAATTATGTCAAAATAATAAATATAGGAATAAAATGCAGTAAGATATACACAATAACAAATAGTATAAGATTTTTCTTTGATTTGGCTGCTTTATCGCTGACAAATTTGGCTAATCCGATAGGGATAAATCTTAAAGGGTAAAATATCAAAATGCCAAAAATGTTAAAGCATAAATGAGAAAAGGCTACCATTATTGCAATTTTATTTTGTGTAGCCAGAGCTGCTAAAATTGTAGTGACAGTAGTACCTATGTTTGCACCTAAAGTATAGGGGAGAATTTGACGAAGAGATAATAAACCTGCTCCTGCAAGAGGCACAATTAAGGAAGTGGTCACTGAACTGCTTTGAACAATAGAGGTTATTAGCATACCGAAGAGAAATCCTAATATATCATTTTTAAACAGATATTTATTAAGAATATGTTCAATTTGAGCAAGAACCATTGATCTTATTTTTTTTACCAGAGTTGAGAGAGAAAAAAACAGTAAAATCAACGATAATATAGTAAGAATTATACTTTGTAAAGGAAGAAATGAAGTAATATAGTCAATTAAATTTATTACAGGATTCAGAATAAATCCGAGCGGGTTAAATAATTCCATTCCTCCGGCATGTGAAAATATACCTTCAAGAAATTGTGCAGATTTTTCAATAAGATGGAAATGTATCTCTAAAGGAAACAACACCAGTACTGCACATATATTAAAAAAGTCATGTACTATACTGGCTGCAAAGGCTTTTTTGAATTCAGATCGAATTGAGATATGACCAAGAGAAACCAGTGAATTAGTTATAGTGGTTCCAATATTTGCACCCATAACAATAGGGATTGCATTATTAAGAGAAAGTGCACCACCGGCAACCAGCCCCACTGTTATAGAAGTCGTGGTAGAAGAGCTCTGAATAAGACTGGTGGCAACTATTCCAATTAACAGTCCTGCTGCAGGATTACTGGTCATCTGCAGCATAGTTTCAGCAAACCCTTCACCGAATAAGGAAAATGAATGGCCGAGAAGTTTGATGCTTAACAGAAATAAATATAAAATACCAATTATTATTATGAAGTTAGTTAATCGGGATAGTATTTTTTTACTCATGTGGCTTTATTGTATGTTTTTTTATTATGAATTTTTTTAATATAATAAAATCCATTAATTTATCAAAATAAAATACCAGTAATTATATATTATCAAGAATTATTGTCCAAAATTATATTAATATTATTATGATAAGTAGGCTAAAAAGTAGATAATAACCACAGAGTTAACAGAGTAAAGAATGAAAAAATAGAGAATATATTATTTTATTTGTTTTATGATATTTCTTTATTTTTCTGTGTACTCTGTGGTTCTATCATTTTTAAATTTTTTGCACAACCATTTATGATCTTTTTTTATTCAAAAAAACAGATTAATTATTATTTAATCGTTTTTGGCGTTTACTCTCTCGTTTCTCCTGGATCTGAGCACTGAGATTTTCAAATATTGCATAAATCACTGGAATAACAATGAGAGTAAGCACAGTTCCGACCAGGAGTCCACCCATAACTGAACGAGCCATTGGTGACCAGTATTCTCCGCTTTCTCCCAGACCTATAGCAAGAGGAGTCATAGCCAGAATAGTAGTTAATGCAGTCATGATAACCGGTCTCATTCTGGCCTCTCCGCCCAGACGAATAGCTTCCATCATAGGATGTCCTCTTTCCCGAAGCAGGTTAATGTAACTGATAAGCACAATACCATTATTTACAATAATCCCTAACAGCATTATAGCACCGATAAGCGACATCACACTTATAGTGGTACCAGTGATAAATAAAGCCAGAGATACTCCGATTAAAGAGAGCGGAATAGTAAAAAGTATAATAAAAGGATCAAGCAATGACTCAAACTGGGATGCCATTACCATATAGGTGAGCAGCATGGCTACCAAAAAAGCCAGTCCTAAATACATGAAAGCTTCCATCATATCCTCTGCCGCCCCCCCTATTTCAATACGGAAATCATTGGGAAGCGGAAAATCTTTTATTATCTTTCGTACCTGGGCGGTAGCACCGCGTAAGTCACTTCCTTCCACTGAACAGTTTACTGTTACAACTCTTTCCTGGTCTTCCCGGTTAATTTCAGTAGGAGCATCGCTTAATTCTATAGTTGCGATCGAACGCAGTGGTATTTGCTGTCCCAAAGGAGTGGTTATCAGAATATTCTCCAGATCATTTTTATTTTGACGGAATTCTTTTTTTAACTGTACCCGGATATCATATTCATTACCTGCCTCCCGGAATTGACTGACAACATTGCCCAAGATATTGGTACTGATTACCCGGCCAATTTGCGACGTGGAAAGCCCCAGATCGGCAATTCTGTGTCTATTCAGTTGTACTTTTAATTCCGGAGCTGTTTCTTCAATACTGACTTCTGTATCAACAATATTCTCAACAGTTGATACCTGCTTTTCAATATCATTGGCCAGAGTTTTAGCTACTTCCAGATCATATCCAAATAATTGTACAACAATATCTGCTTCTGCACCAAACATAGCTGCTCCACCTTCTGAAAATTGAACTTCAACATCCGGAAGTTTATTTATATATTGTCTCAGATCATTTTCAATATCCTTTGAGGAGCGTGACCGCTTACTTTTGGGAACCAGTCGAACCATAATTTCTCCTTCATGAGATCCGCTGGTAGAAAAGACAGCAAACATTCCTTCCCCCTGGCCAAAATTTGTATACACCATTTCAGCTTCCGGAACCTGATTTTTAATGATCTCATCTAACTGATGCATACTTTTTTCCATAGCAGGCAAACTAGTACCAGGTGATCTATTCACTGTCAATTCAATAAATCCCTGATCTGTTTGTGGGATGAATTCACCTCCCCGTGTAAACAGCAAGGCAATGGTAATTATAAAGGTAACAAGTGTGATGATTATTACCTGTAATTTATGCTTTAAGGACCAGTCCAGAGCAACCAGGTAGGTATCCCTCAATTTATCAATCCAGTTGCCAATAATTTGAGAAAGACGATTTAATTTTGTTTTTTTCTTTCCGGTTTGATTAATTCTTAAAAATCGTGAAGCTAGAAGCGGGACCAGAGTTAAGGCCACGATTAATGATACAGCTAATGAAAAACAGATGGTAACCACCATGTCATTGAACATTTCACCGGCTATTCCAGGTACAAAAAGAACCGGCAGAAAAACAGATACGGTGGTCAAAGTTGAGGCTATGATAGCAGTTGATACTTCACTGGTTCCTGTGTCAGCTGCTTCCCTTGGTGGTGTTCCCTGTTCCCGTAATCGGTATATACTTTCAAGTACCACGATGGAGTTATCTACCAGCAGTCCTACTGCCAGAGCCAGTCCTGCCATAGAGATAATATTCAGAGTCAGACCAGCCTGATCCATAACCGCAAAGGTTACTATCATAGAAATAGGAATTGAGATGGCAACAATTATAGAACTGCGAAAGTTACGCAGAAAAAACAAGAGGATGAGAAATGCTAGGATAATAGCCTGTACAGCAGTATTCCCCAGGTTTGTCATAGACTGATTAATAAAATCTGCCTGATCCCAGATGGTGTCAATTTTAACTCCCTTGGGAATTTCCAGTATGATACTCTCCATTCTGTTATGTACTTTATCGATAGTATTTACAGTATTAGCGTCTGATTGTTTTTGGAGAATCAGGAGTACGGAAGGATTATCATTTATTAATACTTTCTGCCTGTTTTCTGCAAAACCATCAACTACTTCAGCTACATCACTGATACGGATTACACTTCCTCTCATCATACTAACCGCAGTATTTTTAATTTCTTCAACTGTTTTGTATTCACCCTGAGTCTGAATGGTGAATTCCTGCTGCTGATTATCTATCCATCCGGAGGGAAGCTGCAGATTATTAGCTCTGAGAGCATTTTCTACCTGCATAACAGAAATATTATGAGCCCGGAGACGAACAGGATCCAGTAAAATTCTGATTTCTCTTCGTAATCCACCTGAGGTTGATGCAGATGCGACCCCCGGAATTCGTTCCAGTCGCGGTTCGATGTCCTCTTCAGAGATTTTGCGCAGCTCGGCCAGTCCATGCAGCGGTGATGCTACTGACATAAAGGCAATAGGCTGCATGGAAGGATCAAAAGCAAATACCATAGGATCTGATATGTCATCCGGAAGATAATCTTCAATAAAATCTAATGAATTACGGACATCAATTTCAGCCTGATCCATATCCGCACCCCATTCAAATTCCAGAATAACCAGAGAAAAGCCCTGTCTGGAATTTGAATAAACAGTTTTCACATTTTGTACTGATGATACTGTTTCCTCTATGGGCCTAGTAACCACTGTTTCAATATCAAAGGGACCAACTCCGGTATATTGTGTAATTACTGCTACTACCGGAAAATCCAGTTCAGGAAAAAGATCTATTTTAAGTCTTCCCAGAGAAAAGAGACCAAATCCCACTGCTATGATATAGAGCATAAAGAAAGTTACGCCGCGTTTTATAGCTGTCTTGGACAATATCATAATACCGCCTCCTCTTTTTCAGTAATAATATTTACTACAGTTCCATCTAATAGTTTATTTTGTCCAGACACCACAATTTTTTCACCGACTTCTATACCGGAATTAACAGCAATGTTATTATGATTAACATATTCTACATCCAGATCCCGCTGTACAGCTTTACTGCTGTCATTGACTGTATAGACATGATATTCTTTTACTACTCTGTCCTGACCCTGTATGAATTTCAAGGTAGTCGTTTCTATCGCAGCATATCTTGGTATTATTATTTTATTTTCCAATAATCCAATTGTAACTTCAGCCCGGGCAAACATTCCTGGTTTGAGTTTACTATCAGGGTTGGGTATTAAGATTTCAATATCAGCAAGGCGGGTAAGGGGATCCAGTATTGGACTGATTTTTATTATTTTCCCCAAAAACAGTTCATCCGGATAACTGGTTACTTCTACCTGTGCCGGTTGGCCGAGTTTCAGCTTTCCGAATTCTTTATCTGTGGCGTCAAATACCATTTTAACATTATCAATCTGAACAATAGTAACCACCGGCAATTGAGGCGCAGCCATATCACCTTCTTCATAATGTCTTTTCCCGATAATACCGGAAATGGGTGCTGTAATAGAGGCATCTTTCAGACTGCTCCGGGCACTGGCTAATCCGGCTTCTGCCTGATCTACTTGAGACTGAGCTGCTTCATACTGTGTTTTTACAGCATCATACTGCTGTTTACTCATGGCATTTTCAGAATAAAGACGTTCTGCTCTTTCAAATTCTGCAGAAATGTTTGCTAACTGTGATTTAGCTGCTGTTAAACCGGCTTTAGCTCTCCGTACTGCCTGTTTCAGTTGAGTTGCTTCTACTTCTGCAATAATATCTCCTTTTAAGACTTTATCTCCTTCATCAACGTAAAATTTGGTAATACGATCAGGAATTTTTGAAAAGACTTTCACGGTATATTCTGCCACGATATCACCATTAAATTCTAAGGTCTGTTTAATATCTCCTTTTTTGACGGTCATCACATCTACGGGAACGGCTGTTTTTTCCTGACCGATATCAGATGAGGTGCAACTTACTGTCAATACAACAATAAGGCAACCAATAGTTATTATCCATTTTCGTATCATTCTGTTCTCCTTATTTATCTTATGTAATGTTTTTAAAATAATTTTTGTACATTATAAAACTCCTGACAGAGTACCGGTTACTTTCCGCAGTTGATACCGGGCTGTCTGATATTCGTACAAGGCTGAAGCATAATTTACTCTGGACCTGGTAAGAGCAAGCTGGGAATTTAATACATCCAGCTGAGTAGCTACTCCTTCTTCGTAACGAAGATTTGCCAGATGCAAAGCTTCTTCTGCCAAGTCAATAGATTTTTTTGCTGAGAAATATTTTTCTTCTGCTTCTTTGAATTTATTGTAGGCCAGTTCAACTTCCGCTGCAATTCCGTCATGCAGTTGTTTTTTTGTGTCTTTAACAATATTATAGTCTAATTTTGCTTTTTGATACTGGCGGCAGCGTTTTAAACCTGTAAAAAGAGGAATTTGCAAGCTCAGGGCAGAAGTAAACCCTTTACTAAAATCATCAGAGGTAAAATTGTAGTCATTTCTCATGGCAAGGAAGGAATAATCTGTTGAAAAGTAGAGCTTAGGAAGGTACTGGCTTCGGGCAATGGTTATATTCTGGGCAGCAATATTTTTTTGAGCATTAAGTGCTGTAAATTCAGGGCGATTTTGAAGTGCTTTTTCCATAAGTTTTTCATAGGTGGAATAAATTAGCTCATCTTTTTTGTATTCTAACTCACCCTGGATCATGATGTCAGTATCCTTGGGTAATCCAATAACAGTCCGGAGTCCGGTTAAAGCAGACTGATAGTTATTTCTTGCTGCAATCACCTCGGGTTTAACATTAGCGACTTCTACTTCAGCCCTCATTTTATCAAATCCGGAAGCTGAACCCACATTATACAGTTTTATAACTCTGTCCAGATTTGCCTGTGCCTGTTCAAGAGCCTGTTCCTGAACATGAACAAGTTCCTGAGCTAAAAGGGCCCGGTAAAAGGCATCTGCGGTATTGAATATAAGATTTTGTTTTTTCGATTCAAGTTCCTGTTGAGATGCTGTATGAGCGGCATAGGCCATTTTAACTCCTGCAATTCCGGCACCTCCCAGAAACAGGGGTTGGGAAAGATTAAGTCCATAGGTAAAAGTGTTTTCCAATCCAAATGCTATCCTGACATAATCGGGCATCTGGTCATATCCGGGGAAAGATGGGCCCACCATTTGTTTTATAAAGTTGGGGATGGTATTTTCCTGAATATCCCAGGATTTTTGGAAGTTGACACTTCCGTTTATCTGAGGGAGCAGGATTGAATATGCTTCTCCAATTCCTGCTCCGGCTTTTTTTACATTTTTTTCTGCAATCTTAAATTCCGGATTTTTATCCAAAGCAAGATCAATACTTCTGTCAATTGTTAAAATGAGCTGATCTTGTGAAAACAGAGAAGTGGTTGTTAATACGATTATTATGCTTATTATAAAAAAATATTTTTTTTGCATACGTTCCTCCGCAATTCTCGTTAAATTAATATTTAGTTTCTTTTGCTTACTCCATATAAGAAAAGATTCTTTATTTGTTCGGTTTCTTTTTGTATAGAAATTTTTTCATTGGTAAAGATCCATTGAAATACAAAGGAGTTTAAAATACCCCGCAGTCCCCGTGCTGCTATGTCAGCATCAATATCGCCAATGCTGTTTTCCTTTTTTCCTGCTTGAACCAGCCTTTCTGTATGGTTTAAAAACTGATTAAAAACTTTTATTCCCAAATCATGCATTCGGTAATGATCATCCATGGTCATACGGCATTTTTCTGAATGAATAATTTTAAAATAGGCTTTGTTTTCTTTAAAAAATTTTAAATGGGTTTTAATAAAGTTTTGTAAAATTTCCTCAAATGGCAGATCATTGTTAAGTGAATTTTCCAGACGAGAAAACAGTTCATTGCTTTTTTCTTCGATAACTGAAAAGAATAAATCTTCCTTATTTTTAAAGTACAAATATAATGTTCCCTTGGAAACGCCGACATTATGGGCTATTTCATCAACAGTAACTTCATGAAAGTCAGTTTCAGAAAACAGTTTCATGGCAGCATTAAGAATAGTTTTTGTACGATCAGATTGTATATTGTTTGTTTTACTGTTTTTCATCCATTTTATCTCCTGTTATTAAATATCGTAGACTTACTGACTGGTCAGTCATAAGTTTGTATAGTATACGAAAAATATATGAAAAGTTCCAAGAAAAAAAATTAAAAAATATTTTTTTAGGGTTTTATTATAAAAATTCGTATATATAATAAAGGATAAAAATATTATTCTAATTAGAGCAGTAAGGAATGAGTTATGAAGAAAATAAGCATAATTATGATATTTATTATAGTTATGGGTCTGTTACATGTTGTATGTAACTTCCAGGCACCAGTAGAAAATGAATCAGATCCATACGCAGAACTAATACCATATGAATGGGAAACGTCTTCAATTGAAGATCAAGATTTAAACTCTTTATTGATAAACAGAGCATTATCTGAAATGTATGGATTGTCATATTGTTACAGCTTGTTAATTGTCAGAAATGGTTATTTGGTTGTGGAACAGTATTATAACGGAAGAACGAAATATGTTATGGATCCGATCTATTCAATAACGAAAAGCTATATTTCTGCTGTCATCGGTATTGCTATTGAAGAAGGTTATATTGATAGCCTGGATAGTAAATTAATGGATTTCTACCCTGAATATACAGATGAAATAACCGACCCCAGAAAGTTTGATATTACTATCCGCCATTTACTTACCATGACAGCCGGATTTGATCATGAATCGAACATTGATGATGAAATGAAAGCGGCAAATAATTTGATAGCCTCAATTTTAACTTCTGATTTGCAGTTTGATCCGGGTTCAGATTTTTTATACTCTACTTATGGGTCTCATCTTTTATCAGGTATAATCGAAAAAACCACAGGAAAGAGTACTTTAGTTTATACTTCGGAGAAATTATTGGATCCTCTGGATATATCTGCAGTTATGTGGAGTAAAGATCAGAATGATGTTTACTATGGAGGGGCAGGTATGTTTTTAACTCCCAGGGATATGGCGCGTTTAGGCTATTTATATTTAAAGAACGGTATATTAGGGGAAGAACAAATATTACCCAGTTCCTGGATTGAAAAAAGTATAACCAATTACCGTAATTATACCACAGAGTGGGGTGAAATGGAAGAAGTAGGATATGGATACTTATGGTGGACAGGAAAGCTTAGAGGATATACATTGTTTTTAGCTTCTGGATTAGGAGGACAGTCTATCATTGTTATTCCTGAATTAGATATGGTGATTGTTACTACCATGAATGCTGCCTATGAACAGGGCTCAAATCAGATGCAGTCGTTTATACATATTCTTTATAACTATATTCTAACTGCTGTTGAGGATACAGAAGCAGAGTGACAGAGGCTGAAAGTACAAGATTCAAGAAGCAAGAGGCAAGAGTTTAAGAACTTTAGAAAGATGATAGATTATCGGGTGGAGACCAGAGGTCAGTGGTCAGAAGCCAGCAGGTATTGTTTGCGGATAGGATTATTTTCAAAAATAATATAACAAAAAAACTCTCCTGATAAGGGGAGACTAAGAGGGGTTTATAATACATATTATTTTTGAAAATCATGTCCTTATTAACAAAAGAATAAAGACTAAAGACTAAAGACTAAAGAATAATGTTGTTTTAGTTGTATACCTATTTCAGGATTAGACCGATTAATTGATGTTAATTATTCTTTTTTCCATGTTCTGCTTTGACAATAGTTTTTACATTTCCGCGGGGATTAAAATCTCCGATAACTTCTATCCATCGGGGATGGCAAAGATCAATCAGATCGTCCAGTATTTTATTTACAGCTTCTTCATGAAAAAGTTCTGTATCTCTGAATTTATTTATATATAATTTTAGTGATTTTAATTCAATTATTTTATGATCAGGTATATAGTTCACCTTAATGATTGCAAAATCAGGATAACCTGTCATAGGACAAAGACAGGTGAATTCAGGTAAAGAAATGTTTACTTCATAATTTCTGTCTGGATATTTATTATCCACTGCCATAAGTTTGGATTCTTTTATTTCTCGTTGACCTTTTTTCAATTTTTACTCCTTATACAGAGTTGGATCTTTTATTCCAGCTTCTCTAAATCCCTTTTTTCTTAAAAGACAGCTGTCACACTTACCGCAGGCTTTTCCATCCGGAGACGGATCATAACAGCTTAATGTATCTCTGAAATCTACTCCCAGCTGTATCCCCTTTTTAATTATTTCTGCTTTGGATAAGTTAATCAACGGTGTATGTATATGAAATTCTGAACCTGAGATCCCGGCTTTGGTTCCGATATTTGCAGTTTTTTCGAATGCTTTAATAAATTCATCTCTGCAGTCAGGATAACCGGAATAATCCTGAACATTGACACCGATAAAAATATGCTGGGTATTTAAGGTTTCAGCCCAGGATAGAGCCAGAGAAAGAAATATTATGTTTCTTGCCGGTACATAGGTTACAGGTATTTCTGTTTTTACATTATCAATATCAGTTCTATTTTTAGGGATTTCAATATTATCTGTCATGGCAGATCCGCCAATCTGGGATAAATCCAAATCAAATATCAGATGTTTTTTTACTTTTATGGATGCAGCAATTTTTTTTGCACATGTCAGTTCAGAAGAATTTGATTGTGCATATCTGAAACTCAAAGCAAAACACTCGTATTTTTCAGATTTTGCTACTGCCAGAGTTGTGGCTGAATCCATACCTCCGCTCAGGAGTATTACTGCTTTATTCATGAATATCAGACTCCTTAAAATCATGGGGCCAGAGTATTTTATGCAATTGAGGCTGTAATCTTACTTTTAAATTATCCATAAGTATCCATTCTGCTATTTTTTTACATTCAATATATCCATACACTGGTGAAAACAGTACTTCACATTGATTGGTTATATTATATTCTGATATTATTTTTTTTGCCCATTCATAATCATTGCGGTCCGAAAGAACAAATTTAATTTCATCTTTCTTATTTATAACATCCAGATTGGAAAAATCATTTTTGCCACATTCATTACTGCTTGGTGTTTTCAGATCAATTATACGGTGGCATCCTGAAGGCAGTATTGTTATATCCATGCTTCCATTAGTTTCAATTAAAACAGTTAATCCCTTATCAAGCAACGCTTTAGCCAGCTCAGAAGTTTCTTTTTGTAAAAGAGGTTCACCACCGGTGATTTCTACTAAAGAAGCATTATACTGCAAGGTTTGTTCTATAATATTTTGCACAGAAAGTTCTTTTCCTTCATAGTAGGCATATTTTGTGTCACACCATTTACATCGGAGATTGCATCCTGTTAAGCGGATAAAAACACAAGGATAACCTGCATAGGAAGATTCACCCTGAATGGAATAAAAAATTTCATTGACTGTTAAGATAGTTGCTCCCTGTAATGGTATTATTTTTTATAGGTCACAGCATAATTATCTGATTCCCATAAAGTAACTTCAGATAATTTTATTTTTGATGGCAGTTTGTCTTCAATATGCTCATAAATATATTTTGAGAGATTTTCTGCTGTGGGATTTAATTTGTCAAATGGTTTGACCTGGTTAATATGCTTATGATCAAAAACAGTTATCACGGAATCGGTAATAGACTTTAATTCTTTGAAATCAAAACTGATTCCAATGTCATCTGTCTCATCAGCAATCACTTTAACCCCGATTTTCCAGGTATGTCCGTGCAGTTCACAGCATTCTCCAGGATAACCATGCAGCTGATGAGCAGCATCAAAGTGTGTTTTTATAAATATGGAATACAATTTCTCCCCTTTTTCAGTTTCTTTTAGTTGATTATAATAAGATTTCTGCTGTTTGTCAAGTAGAATTTTAGACTAGTATATAATATCAATTATTTTAGAATAATACATTAATTTTGAAAAATGATCTTAACTCTATTATTATTTATTTTTGATACTTTTAAATTTTCATTATAAAATTTACCCACACCTTTAATTAACCCTACCATAATATCGATCAGTCCCCGATCAGATATATATTTCATAATCAAAGTTTTATCATCATCCCATTCATAATCAAATTGTGGTGGTCTGGCATCAGGAATACTTTGAGTTGTGTCCTGGTGAACTTTATCCATGCTTAAAATAAAATCCCGTGCAGTTTTATTTATTTGGTAATAGACACCATAAAGTTTTTGTGAATAGGTGTTTACCCAGTAATTACCGAATGCATCAGCAGCCTGTTTTAGTGAAATGTCTAATTCTTTACAGGTAGATTTAATGACGTCAATTATTAATTGATCATCCAAATCTGTGGTTGGCAGAATAATAGGTTCTTTGTCAATACCTACGTTTTTTAGAATGTTTATCCATTTATTTTTTCCGTGATTATCTTTAACCATGTCTTTTAAGGCCAGAGCGATTACTCCTTTCATAAAGATACCTCCAATTTTTTAGAATTCAATGTAAAAGGTTGTTCCCTTATTAACTGTACTTTCTACTCTGATAGTCCCGCCATGTTCATCAATGATCCTTTTGACAATAGCAAGTCCCAGACCTGTTCCTCTTTCTTTGGTCGTATAATAAGGGTTGAAGATATTTTCTTTTATTTTCGGCTCAATCCCACAGCCGTTATCCTGGATTGTTATTTGAATTGTATGTTGAGGTGAGGATGATTCAGAAGTATTTATTATTATTTCACCTTTATTGTCCAATGCATCCATACTGTTCTGGATGAGGTTGTTTAAGATCTGCCGCATCTGATATTGATCTGCCTTAATAATCGGCAGATTTTTTTCAAGTTTTGTAGTAATCTTAATATTACCTGCATTTGTTTTTTTTAATTCAACTACAGAGTTTATTATATCATTCATATTGACCGGTGATTTCTCCGGGGACGGCAGCTTGGCAAATTCAGAAAATTTTGAGGCCATATTACTGAGTGAATGTATTTCTTTGTCAATATTAATGAGACTTTCCTGTATGGCCGGATCAGTATATTCTTTTTTTGCTGTTTTATTTCTGATTCTTCGTAAAGAAATAGATATTGGTGTAAGACTGTTTTTTATTTCGTGAGAGATCATCCTGGCAACTTCCTGCCAGGCAGCAAGTCTTTCAGCTTGAATTAATTTTTTTCTGGTATGTTTTAAATCATCCATCATATTATTAAAAGTATCTATCATAAAACGGAATTCATGTTTTGCTTTGGTGTTAACCGGCTGGGTCAGATTATCAGCAGCAACCCGGTTCATTCCTTTAACTAAAGCCTGTACTGGTTCACTTATTGATAGAGAAAGTTTTTTTCCGATAAAAACAGCCATTAACATCATACCAATTACCAGCAAGGCAGCTGTGCCCCAGATTACATTTTTTTGAAGAATTGAATTTTTAATTAAGGAAAGTGTATTATATATATTCAGAGCCTGAGTTATTTCATTTTTAGCAGCAATAATTTCAGAATCCACTTTATATACTACGGCCTTAAAAGTGGTGTCATTAATATACTGATAATACGTAAGCATACTGTCATTATCAAGACGGCTGATTTGCTGGCTTTTGATATCTTTTACAATGTTATTTTTATTTTGCAGTACGCCATCTTTATGTAGACTAATTGAAAATACAGGAACAATATTGTCTTTGTTTATATAATATTGGCCTGCAGATTCAACATCATATAATTTTAAACTAGCAGGTGAGATCTTTTTAATATCCGAATACTGATCTAAAAAGCTTTTACCTTTTAACCGGGTTTGTTTTCTTATTGTCTCTACAGAGGTTTCAATTGCATTACTGATACCCGGAATAGTTAAATATCTTGCGCTTGTAGAGAGAAGGTGGGCAGTTAAGAAGGTAAGCGGAATAACAGGTATCATAACAAATAGTAAAAACAGAATTGTAAGTTTAACTCTGAATCTTGATTTGCGGCGGTTTATATACAAAAAAACTATTATATAGATACATAAACCGATGAATGCCATGAGAATGAAGAAAAAAAGCAGAGTCATGCTATCCTCCGATTTTTTTTCTTTTTACCAGATAATGATAGAGAGTTTCATCAAATGATTTATTAGTAGTTACCGGAAAGTAGTCAATTTTATGCTGAAAACATTCTTTTTTATAATTTTCTAAGAATTTATTGATCTGTTCCTGATAGTCTTTTTTAATATGTTTTGGATAAGTCTGAATTTTTTCCTGAGTTTCCATATCTATGAAAACTGTATCATTATTAAATGAAAATTGAGTTTCCATGGGGTCAAGAATATGGAAAACAATAATTTCATGTTTTTTATGACGAAAATGTTTCAATGCAGTGAGTATAGCATCAGAATCATCAAACAGATCAGATAAAATAATTATCAATCCTCTCTTTTTTATTTTTTCAGCTAATATATGAAAGGTGTCTGCAATACGGGTCTTACCTTTTGGTGTAAGTGAATCCATTTCTTTGAGGATCTGATTCAGATAACTAAATACTGATTTGGGGGGTAAATAAGATTTGATCTGTTCACTAAAAGTAACGAGACCGGCAGCATCTCTTTGACAGAGTAATAAATAGGTAAGGGCTGCACCTAAATATTGTGCATACTGAAGTTTGGTAATATTGGAAGAAGTATATCCCATGGAAGCAGAACTGTCTAATATTAGATATGCCCTTAAATTGGTCTCTTCTTCAAATTGCTTTACATAAAAACGTTCAGTACGGCCCAGTACTTTCCAGTCAATATTACGAATGGAATCGCCAGGTATATACGGCCGGTATTCTGAGAATTCTACTGAAAATCCATGATAAGGACTTCGATGAAGACCAGTAATAAAACCTTCAACCACAAGCCTGGCAATAATGTCCAGTCCGGTAATTCTGGAAATGAATTCCGGTTGCAGATATTTTCTGTAGTCAATTGTTTTGTTCATTTGTGATATGATCTCATAATTATTCTTTAAGATAACAATTTATAAGATATAAATCAAAACCTGATAATATTAATACTATGATTTTCTTGAAAAAAATATTTGCAATTATTGGCTGTATGAATTACTATATAAGGAGATTGAATTATGCTCAACAGTTAATTTATGATGTATGTTAAAGTAGTAAATAGTTTGTTTATTAACTCTTGAAAGGATTGTATGATACAGGTTAAGGATACACAATATAATAAACTGATAGAAAAAGTGAATAAGGAAGGACAGCAGCATGTTTTTGAATGGTGGGATCAGATCAACGAAGATTCAAAGAAAGAGCTTTTAAAGCAACTTAAAAAAGTTGATTTTACTTTAATTGAACGGCTGAGAGAACAATTACAAGAATATCAGAAGGATACCTCCCGGAGAAAAGTGAACATGGAACCTCCGGATATTATAACATTACCAAAAACAGAAAGTCAGAAAAAAAGGCAAAAAGAAGCCAGAAAAGCTGGAGAGAAAGTGATAAAAAAAGGTCAGGTGTGCGCTTTTTTGGTGGCAGGGGGTCAGGGAACTCGGTTGGGATATGACGGTCCCAAAGGAACTTTCCCTATAACTCCGGTTAAGGGGAAGACACTTTTTCAACTCCATGCTGAAAAAATTCAAGCTGCTGCTAAAAGATATGATATTACTGTACCATGGTATATCATGACCAGTGAAACCAATGATAAGGCGACTAAAAAGTTTTTTGAAAAAAATAGCTATTTTGGTTTTCATAAAAATGATGTTTTCTTTTTAAAACAAAAGATGTTACCCGCACTGGATAAAAATGGTAAATTTATCCTGGACAGGAAACATCATATTTTTGAAAGTCCCAATGGTCATGGCGGTTCTCTTCTGGCTTTATATGAAAACGGAGCCTTGGATGATATGAAAAAAAGAGGGATAGAATATATTTCTTACTTTCAAGTCGATAATGTTCTGACCACAATTATTGATCCGGTTTTTTTAGGATATCATGTTTTACAGCAAGCGGAGATGTCTTCTAAAATGGTTCGGAAGAGAACCCCGGAAGAAAAAGTAGGCGTTTTTGGAAGAGTGAATAATAAACTGAATGTAGTAGAATACAGTGATATGAGTGCTGAAGATCAGCAAGCCAGGGATGAAAAAGGTAATTTAAAATACAGCGGAGGTAATATTGCTCTTCATATTATCAATGCAGATTTTGTTAGAGAAGAAGTTGAAGATGGATTTAAACTGCCGTACCATATTGCGCACAAAAAAATACCCTATTTTGATGAACATGGTCAGCCACAAGTTCCGGATTCTCCCAATGGCTACAAATTTGAAACCTTTGTATTTGATGCTTTGCAGGATACCACTTCTTCGGTTATCATGGAGGTTGCAAGAGAAAGAGAGTTCAGTCCGGTAAAGAATAAAGAAGGCTCTTCCTCGCCTGAAACGGCTAAACAGGATATGAGTAATTATTTTGCTACCTGGCTGGAAGAAGCAGGCATGAGGGTTCCCAGAGACAGCAAGGGTAATGTAAACGGGTCTATTGAAATAAGCCCCCTCTATGCCAGTACCCTGGAAGAGTTTCTTGAGAAAAATAAAGAAAACATTGATTACAGAGAGTGTTTATATATTTATTAATAAGGAGGTAGTATGGAAAACATATTTAATATTGCAGAAATAGTTGATATCGGTATTGAAAAAGAAAAAGCCAGACGTGATTTTTATGCAGCAGTTGCAGAACATTTTGATGATGAGGATATGAAATCTCTTTTTAAAAAACTCAGTGACTGGGAACAAACTCATGTAAAAAAGTTTTCGAATATCAGGGATGATTTAAAGAAACCAAAACCGATGGAATCCTATCCTGGTGAACTGGATGAGTATATGAATTCTCTGGTAAGTGATAAACTCTACAAAAAGGTTTCCCCCGATTCTTTTGCCAGTAATGTAAAAAAACCTCTTCAGGCCATTGATATTGGAATAGAATTTGAAAAAGATGCCATCCTTCTTTTTTCTGAACTGGCACATTTTGCAAAAACTTCAAAAAAAGATGTGCTCTTGCAACTTATTGAAGAGGAACGCCAGCATATGATGTATTTAAATAAATTAAGAAAAAAGTTTGAATAAAATATACATATAAAATGTGGGGAGTAAAGGCGGGATAAAATTATTTTATTGCCGCCTTTATTTATATTGTGATAGAAAAAGAAAGAATTTCATTTCTTAATCAGAAACCGGTTTACAACAAACAGTATCTGCTTTACTGGATGCAGGCTTCTCAGCGGACTGAAAACAACCATGCTCTGGAATATGCCGTCCAGCGAGCAAATGAGCGCAGGAAACCGTTATTAGTATTCTTTGGTATAACTGACAGCTTTCCAGAGGCAAATCTGAGGCATTATACTTTTATGCTTCAGGGACTTCAGGAAGTCCAATCAGAACTTAAACAGCGGAATATAGGTCTGATAATCCGGTATGCCTCTCCTGAGAAGGAAGTACTCACACTTGCTGAACATGCAGATTTGGTTATTGTTGACCGGGGATATCTTAAAATTCAGCAACAATGGAGAGAATATGCAGCCAAGCATTTAGACTGTCTGCTGATTCAGGTAGAAAGTGAGGTTGTGGTTCCGGTTGAACTGGTCTCTTCAAAAGAGGAGTACAGTGCCCGTACCATCAGGGGAAAAATTCATACATATCGAGATGATTTTCTCAATTATGTACCCCAGCAGGAATCAGATTATTCATCTGTGAATTTAGATCTTGAATCTGTTGATCTATCTTCTCTGGATAAAGCTCAGTCACTTTTAAGATGTGATCGGACTGTTAAACCTGTTACTCATTTCCGTGGAGGCAGCCGGGCTGCATCTGAACTTCTGGATGCTTTTATTAATCATAAATTTGACCAGTATCCGGAACTGAGAAATAACCCGGAGATGGACTGGACGTCACATCTGAGTCCATACCTTCATTTCGGACAGATTTCACCCTTAACCATTGTTTTCCGGATACTGGAACAGCAACATCCTGCTGAGGAGGCGTTTTTGGAAGAATTGATTGTCAGACGGGAACTGAGTATGAATTTTGTTTTTTATAATCCTTTGTATGATTCCTATGATGCAATTCCTCCCTGGGCTAAGGATACATTAAACAATCACAGAGATGATCCCCGTGACTATATGTATACACTGAAAGAACTGGAGAATGCGAACACGCATGATGAATACTGGAATGCTGCCCAGCAGGAGATGGTGTTTAGGGGCAAGATGCACGGATACATGCGTATGTACTGGGGAAAAAAAATTCTGGAATGGAGCTCTACTCCTGAGGAAGCATTCAGCCATGCTTTATATCTAAACAACAAATATGAACTGGACGGACGCGATCCCAATGGTTTCACCGGTGTAGCCTGGTGTTTTGGAAAGCATGATCGGGCCTGGCAGGAACGGCCGATTTTTGGTAAGGTTCGTTATATGAATGCCAATGGATTAAAAAGAAAATTTGATATTGATAAATATGTGCAGAGAGTAAAGAAAATTGTTAAGGATACAAAAAATAATCGGAATTCGCTATTGGGTTCGGGGTCAAGTTAAGCCACGGATACACACAGATTGAACACGGATTAGAAATATGTATGATCCATGAAGATATGTGTAAATCTGTGGCTATAGATTTAAAAACATCGATTAAGGATATGTGATTTGAGAAGTTTAAAATACGAACCGAAAATCATACTTCGTTAATCCTTGTTTTGAGATTAAAATGGGTTCTTTTTTTGTTCTGATACTATATAAATGGACGTAAATAAAACACCCGGGATCTTGAGAAACAGACACCCGGGGTTTTTTATCTTGATATTGTAAGATTAATTAATTACAATATAATAGTTAAATTTTTTTTAGAATCCACAAGAAGGGGGATAAAATGAAAAGAAAAGTCATTTTATTGATTGGAGTCTTATGTTTATTCATAATACATTGCATTAAGGATAGTAGTACTGAACTTATTTTTCCTGAACCTGAGCAGACAGGAACTATGACTGACCAAGATGGGAATATGTATAAAACCGTTAAAATCGGTAATCAGTGGTGGATGGCAGAGAATCTGAAAGTAATTCATTACCGTAACGGTGATCTAATCCTTAATAATTATGGATGCTATGTCAATTGTGTATATGATTTTGATGAAAGTTATACTGACATTTACGGATGTCTTTACAACTGGTATGCTGTCAAAGATAGCTGCAATATCGCTCCCGAAGGCTGGCATGTGCCCACTGATGAGGACTGGAAGGAGCTGGAAATATATCTGGGAATGAATCACTCTGAGGCTGATAAAGAAGGGTGGCGAGGCACATTGGAGGGGAGCAAACTTGCTGGTAATGGTCCCTTATGGATAGATGGCTATATGGAATACACGACTGCATTTGGTCTCAGTGGTTTTGACGCGCTTCCCAGTGGTTATTACTTAACGTCATACAGTGGTGATTTTCACAGTATAAATAGGGGTGCTTACTTTTGGACAGCTACAGACGACAGTAGTGATACCAGCAGAGCCTGGATACGATATTTATCGTACAACAGTTCGAAGAGCTGTCGAACAAATTTTCCTAAGCCAGCCTGTATTCCTGTACGATTAGTCAAGGATTAGACTGTTTGGGATTTGGTTGTTTGGGATATGGGGTGAAACTCCAGTAAAATTAAATGTTATATATGGTACAATATTACACAGATCTTAGAGGTCTGGCAGGTTGCTGAGATCTATATATTCTGTGTAAATATGTGGATATCTATCATACTACGAACTTTGCGTGCTCTGTGTTAAAAAAATTTCTATTAGTCAATTCCGGGGAAGTCGATTAGGAAAGCGATACCGATAGCGATACCGAGGTTGAAAAAAGCAGAAGATTATTCAAGGAGGAATATGTCTGAAAAAAAATATACCAACCGTCTCATACACGAGTCCAGCCCTTATCTTAAGCAGCATGCCCATAATCCGGTGGACTGGTACCCCTGGGGAGATGAAGCTTTCAGTCAGGCTAAAAAGCAAAATAAATTAGTCATTATCAGTATAGGATACAGTGCCTGTCACTGGTGTCATGTAATGGAAAAAGAAACGTTTTCTGATCCGAAGGCTGCTGACCTGATGAACGGCTCCTTTATTTGCATTAAAGTTGACCGGGAAGAACGACCGGATCTTGACAGTATCTATATGAATGCTGCACAGTTAATTTCAGGTCAGGGTGGATGGCCGCTGAATATTATTGCTCTGGCAGATGGACGTCCCTTTTATGCCGGTACTTATTTCCCCAGACAGGCCTGGATGTCTGTTCTTAGACAGATAATCAATCTGAATAAATCTCAGCCGGATACAATCAAAAAGCAGGCTGAAGCAGTTCAGCAAGGAATTTCTAAATTGGAAGAACTGAATATCAGCCCCAAAGAATCCGGATCTGATTCTCTTAAGGAAGTAGTTTCTTCTGCTTCAGAGAGTATTCTTCAGCAGATGGATTTTTCAGAAGGCGGTACCAAGGGAAGTCCAAAATTCCCCATGCCGGGTTTACTTTCTTTTCTTCTTGATTGCAGTACT
>Ga0180433_10002350_pt1 | contig 29331 bp, 24 predicted proteins | sample SS_ome_8_FD_132980 | JGI IMG/M metagenome (GOLD analysis project Ga0180433, IMG submission 132980) | Hypersaline lake sediment archaeal communities from the Salton Sea, California, USA - SS_1_D_1 metaG | ecosystem: Environmental > Aquatic > Non-marine Saline and Alkaline > Hypersaline >... | reverse complement strand
GCGAGGCCCGCTTTGGCGCCTCGCGGCTTTCGTACGTGACGCTTCTCCGTGTAGCTCACCGAGACCTTTGATGAACGGCCGGCCTTGCTGTGGAAAGCGGCGATGGCCGCGGCCTCGAGGATCGCCTGCCGGTCGGGTCGACGGTCGCCGTCCGGGATGCGCAGAACGACGTGCGACCCGGCTACCTGGCGCGCGTGGAACCAGAGATCGCCCGGGCGGGCGACCCTGTGTGTGAGGACGTCGTTGTCGCGGTTCGTCTTGCCGACCAGCACGTCCCACCCGCCGCTGATGTGGTAGGTACGGTAGTGTACGCGCTCCTCCTGCTTGTTCTTCCTCCCGCGGGCCGATACGGGACGGGTGAACGTCTCCTCGAGGCGTTCGAGCTCTATGCCGTCGGCCGTCTCCGCGGCAGCGGCGGCTCGCTCAAGCTCCTCGACCTCCACCTGCAGTGACTCCAACCGCTCGGGCGCGCGTTGTGCGCGCTTCACGGCCTTCTTCGCGCGTCGGAAGTAGGTCTCTGCGTTGTCCTGAGGAGTGAGCTTCGGGTCGATCTCGACCTCGACGCGCGTGACGCCGTCGTAGTCGAGGAGCGATGCGCTCACGTCACCGCGCTTGATCGAGTCCTTCCTCGCGAGGATGAGCTGTCCCTTCGCACGGTACTCGTCGGCGCGCTCGGCGTCGTCGATCTCCGCCTGGACCTTGGTGACGGCGCGTCGTTTGCGGCGTAGCTGTCTTGTGATGGCCTTGGCTACGATGTCTCGCCGGCGCGAGGGGCCGAGATCGGTGAAGACGGCGTCGAACGCGTGGAGCGCCGCTTCGTTCGCCGAGCCGAACCGCGTGTGCTCGCGCTCGGGGTGCCGCTCGGTGCCCGAGAGACCGATGCGTGCGTGGGGGCGCCCCGCGGCGTCCATCCACTCGGTCACGACGAACCCGTCGGCCGGCGGAGGGGAGGTGTCCCCGCGGTCCCCGGTTGTGGCGGTGCCGATCGTCAGGCCAGGATGGCGACCGAGATCGATGGTGGCGGTCCTCGTCGTCGCGACGCCGGCGGGGTTCGTCCGTTCGAATCCGAGCTCGATGATGGCGGTGTCGGGGATGGATCGCAGGCTCGTGACCGTCGCGCCGGTGAGTTCACGGCTGAGTCGATGATCGGCTTCGGCCCCGCTGGATCCGCCGGTCCCGATCGGTGAGAGCGCGATGAGCGGGAGGGCCCTGTCGACCGCGATGATGAGCCGGGCGGCGTCGAGTTCCAGCACCACGACTCCGGGTCCCGCTGCGACGACGCGCCGGACCCTGCTCCCAATGATCTCGGGGGCGATCTCGTGCACCAGATAGGTCGTCAGCGTCGTATCCAGGGTCTTCCTCCGTGCGGGCGTCGCATACGTCGGTAGGGCGGAGTCTATCGCAGCGCCTGCTCGGCCGCAACGCCGGCGTCGACCACAGCGGGAGCGCGCCGTCCGATTGCGGGAAACGGCGACCGCAGCAGGAAAGCCCCGAAAACGGGCGAATTGTTGACTCGGTTGGCGCGAGCCGTTATGATATCAGGTCAACCCAGCCACAAGGAGGTTCGCGACCGTGCTGAGAAGCATGACTGGCTACGGTAGCGCGGAGCGGACGGTGGACGGACGGCGCGTCCGTGCCGAGATGCGTTCCGTCAACCAGCGTTTCCTGGACATCCAGGTCAAGGCCCCGCGTCTCTTCCTCCGGATCGAGGACAGGATTCGGCGGTATCTCGAGTCACATCTCCATCGCGGTCGCGTGACCGTCTACATGGAGTGGCGCGAGGAGGGTGAGTCGGCGGCACCCGGCATCAATCACGCTGCGACATCGGTTCTTGTCGGTGAGCTCCGGGAACTGGCCGGTGAGCTCGGTCTCCCGGACACCATCGACCTTGCCATGCTGACGCGTTTCCCGCAGCTCTTTGAGCAGAGCGATGAGGACCCCGAGGCGGACGGCCTCTGGGAGGTCGTCAAGCCGGTCCTTGAGGAGGCCGTGGGCGGACTCGTCGCCATGCGCGAGGAGGAAGGGCGCCAGCTCGTCGCGGAGTTTGAGGAGCGCCTCGAACTCGTCAGCACGCTTGTCGCCGGTATCGAGGAGGCGTCGCCGCGCGCCGCGGCCGCGCTCAAGGAGAAGATGACCGAGCGCGTCAACGCCTTCATGGGTGACGGGATCGAGGTCGATCAGGCGCGGCTCGCACAGGAGCTCGCCTCGGCCGCCGAACGTGCGGATTTTACCGAGGAGATCGTCAGGCTCAAGGCCCACATCGTTCACACGAAGACCACGATCGCCGAGGACGGGGCGTCGGGGAAGCGGCTCAACTTCCTCGTTCAGGAGATGCACCGTGAGGCGAACACGATCGGCTCCAAGAACGTCGACCTCGACGTCGCAGCGCTCGACCTCTCTCTCAAGGAGGAGATCGAGAAGCTCCGGGAGCAGGTTCAGAACGTGGAGTAGCGAGTGCGCCGGTGGGGTGCGGAGTTTTGCAGCGACCCTCCGGCGAGCGCGAGATCGAGGACGGCAACCGTGAGCACACTGCTCAACATCGGGTTCGGGAACGTCGTTGCGCGCGACCGCGTGGTCGCGATCGTGACACCAGGCTCGGCGCCGGTCAAGCGCATGAAGGACCACGCGCGTGAGACGGGCAAGCTCGTCGATGCGACGCAGGGACGCCGCACGCGGGCCGTGATCGTAACAGACAGCGACCACGTCATCCTCTCGGCCATCGCGGCCGAGACGATCACCCAGCGTCTCGAGGGTCTCGACGCGCAGGATGAGAGCTAGAACTTCCAGGGCGGACTTCGCAGGTGGGAGAGGTGACGTGCGACAGGCATTCCCGATCGTGATCTCCGGTCCTTCCGGCGTAGGCAAGACGACCATTACCCTGGAGCTGCTCGCCGGCGACCCGCTCCTTTCGTATTCCGTGTCGGTGACGACACGTCCGCCGCGTCGTGGCGAGACAGACGGAGAACACTACGAGTTCGTTTCCGAGGACGAGTTCGCCGATCTGGTCGCGGCCGGGGCACTCGCCGAGTACGCGTGCGTGCACGGGTACAGCTACGGCACGAGGAAGAGCGTCATCCGAAGGACGACGGAGAAGGGACTGGACGTCATTATGGATCTCGACGTCCAGGGTGGGATGCAGATGCGTGAGGCGTTCCCGGAATCGCTTCTGATCTTCATCCATCCGCCGTCTCGCGACGAGCTTGAGGACAGGCTTCGAGGACGCGCGACCGACAGCGCCGACGTCATCGAGACCAGACTCAAGAACGCGCACGGTGAACTCGAGGCGGCCGAACGATACGACCACGGTGTGACGAATGATGATCTGACCCGGGCCATCGGGGAGGTGCGCGGTCTCATCGATGCCGAACGCGCCGCGCGCGATGGCGAACGCGCCACGGAGTGTGGCGACGCCGCAGACAGCGGTGAGACAGAGAACAGGAGAAGCTGATGGAGCCTCTGAAGAAGCGAGAGATGCTCAAGACCGTGAAGAACGAGTACCTCGCCGCCATTCTGGCGGCCAAGGTCGCAAGGCGACTGCACGCGATGACGCCGAGCGACAGGCAGGACCCGGACGCGAAAGTGACGTCACTCGCGATCAAGATGGTCACCGACGGCAACGTGGAGTACGACATCGCCGAGGAGCACAGGGTGGTCGAAACGGAGGAGGAGGACGGCGCGAAGTAGCGCTTCGAGACCATGGGAGTTCCACTCAGCGGAAAGACGGTCGTTCTCGGGGTCACCGGCAGCATCGCCGCGTTCAAGGCTCCGCACATCGTTACCAGGCTGGTGGCGGCCGGCGCCAACGTGGTCGTCGCCATGACCGGGAACGCTACCCGGTTCATTGCCCCGCTGACATTCGAGACCCTCTCGGGCAATCAGGTCATCGTCGAGATGTTCCCGGAGACGAAGCGCGGCGTCAGGCCCGTCGAAGAGGTGGTGTCCGGTCGCGAGCGGCTCCGTCACATCCACCTCGCCGAAGCGGCCGACCTCGTCATCATCGCTCCGGCCTCCGCGAACATCATAGGGAAGATGGCGAACGGCGTGGCCGACGATTTCCTCTCGACCGAGCTCATGGCGATGACGTGTCCGATCATCGTCGCTCCCGCGATGAACGTCCACATGATGGAGTCGGAAGCCGTGGAGGCCAACGTGGAGACGATTCGCTCCCGCGGTGTGGTCATCGTGGAGGCCGAGACCGGACGACTGGCGAGCGGCGCCGTGGGGAAGGGACGTCTCGCCGACCCCGATGCGATCGTCGATCTCGCGCTCGAGATGCTCGCCCCGCGGCAGGACCTCGCAGGGAGAGTGGTCGTCGTATCGGCGGGACCGACACGCGAAGCGATCGACCCCGTCCGCTTCATCGGCAATCGATCGAGTGGACGGATGGGATACGCGCTGGCCGAGCGCGCGATGGCGCGCGGCGCGACCGTGACGCTCGTTGCCGGCCCGACAACGCTCGAGACCCCGAACGGTGTGACCTTCGTCCGGGTCGAGACGACGCTCGAGATGCGCGATGCGATACTCGACGCCGCCCGGGACGCCGACCTCCTCGTCATGGCGGCCGCTCCGGCGGACTACGCCCCCGCGCGGCCATCGGACGAGAAGATCAAGAAGTCCACCGAGACGCTCACGATCGAACTCGAGAGAACCCCCGACATTCTCTCGACCTTCGCCCGGACGAAGCGGGAGAGCCAGGGCGTGGTCGGGTTCGCGCTCGAGACGAGCGACGAGCTGGCGGAGGGACGGCGGAAGCTCGAGTCGAAGGGGCTCGACCTTGTCGTGATCAACAACCCGCATCACGCTGGCGCGGGGTTCGACATCGAGACCAACGTGGCGACCATCATCACGCGTTCGGGCAGCGCAACGACACCCGGCCTCGTGACGAAGGTCGAGCTGGCCGATATCGTTCTGTCGATGGCGGCCAGGGAACTGGAGTGGGAGCAGGGCGATGGCGCGTGATTCCAGGCGGAGCTCGCCGCACGAGCTGGCGGCGCGATACCTGCGTCAGGTCAAGGAGTCCGGGGAGGACGAACTCATTCTCTCGGGCGAGACCGCGGAGCTTCTCAGGTGTGGGCGTGTCGTCCGGGCGAGGGCCGCCGAACCCGTCGCCGAGAAGCCTGCATCCGCGAAGCCTCCGTCTGCGACCACGGTGCCGAGGAAGCGATCGGCGACCACCACGGGTGGGCCGGACTCCGTCCGCGCGAAGGCGGCGGCGCTCCCGGAGGTCGAGTCGATCGACATCCGGCTGGCGCTCGGTCCGGCCGAGGGCGAGAGAGACATGTTCGTCGACAAGACGCCCGTCGACCGCTGCGGCGACCTCGAATGCGTCTCGAAGCTCGTCTCGGCCTGCGAGGCGTGCGAGCTTGCTGCGACGCGGACCAACGTCGTCTTCGGCGCCGGCAGTCCGACCGCCGACCTGATGTTCATCGGGGAGGGGCCTGGAAAGAACGAGGACCTCCAGGGCGTGCCGTTCGTCGGTCGCGCTGGTGAGCTGCTCGACAAGATCCTCGCCGCCGCCGAGTTCGAGCGGGACGAGGTCTACATCGCCAACATCATCAAGTGCCGACCGCCGAACAATCGTACACCGCTCACCAACGAGATCGAGTCGTGCGTCCCGTTCCTTGCCCGACAGATCGCGCTGATATCGCCGCGGATCATCTGTACGCTCGGCCTTCCGGCGACACAGACGCTTCTCGGCATACGGGGCTCGATGGGGAGCATGCGAGCCAAGGTGTACAGGCATCGCGACATCAAGGTCATACCCACCTACCACCCGGCCGCAGCGCTTCGAGACCCGAAGTACAAGCGGCCGATGTGGGAGGACTTCCTCCGAATTCGGAGAGAGTACGACCGGGGATAGCGGCCGCGCGACGACACACCGGCGTCCAGCGACCGCGGCCGTGGAGACGGCCGAAACGGAGGCAGTATGGCGACTGTGAAAGAAGACGTGCGGCGGATGGGAACGAAGATCGCCGGAGATCGCGTGCCGCCACAGGCGCACGAGGCTGAGATCGCGGTCCTCGGCGCGATGATGCTCGACATGGAGGCGATCGGCGCCGGGGCGGAGCTGCTTACAGCGGAGTCCTTCTACCGCGACAGCCATCGGAAGATCTTCCGCGCCATCATGGAGCTGTTCTCGAAGAGCGAGGCCGTCGATCTCGTAACGCTGACGCAGGAGCTCAAACGGAAGAAGGAGCTCGACGACGTCGGCGGTGCCGCGTACCTCTCGACGATCCTGGGCAGCGTACCCACGGCGGCGAACGTTCGGTATCACGCGAAGATCGTTCTTGAGAAGGCCGTGCTCCGCAGGCTCATCACGACCGCGACCGAGGTCGTTCAGGAGGCGTACGACGCCGGTGGCGACGCCGCGGAGATCCTCGATCGCGCCGAGAACATGATCTTCGACATCTCACAGTCACGCGTGCGCCGGGATTTCATGCCGATGCGCGAGATCCTCAAGCACAGCTTCGAGGTCATCCAGGAGCTCTACGACAAGAAGGAGCACGTCACCGGAATCGGCTCAGGGTTCGACGATCTCGACAAGCTGACCTCCGGGTTTCAGCGGTCCGACCTCGTCATCATTGCCGGCCGTCCCTCGATGGGAAAGACGGCGTTCGCTCTCAACATCACAGCGAACGCGGCGGTCAAGCACGACACACCGGTGGCCATCTTCAGTCTTGAGATGGGGAAGGAGCAGCTGGTTCAGCGTATGCTCTGCAGTGAGGCACGCGTCGATGCGCACAAGCTCCGCACCGGGTATCTGGCCGACCGGCATTGGTCGAGCCTCACGACGGCGGCGGGGCAGCTCTCCGAGGCCGCCATCTATATCGATGACACACCGGCGATGACGGTGCTCGAGATGCGGTCGAAGGCGCGAAGGCTCAAGGCCGAGGTGGACGTGGGCGTCCTCATCGTGGACTATATGCAGCTCATGCGTGGCACGGGCCGTGTCGAGAATCGCCAGCAGGAGATCTCCGAGATCTCCCGTTCGCTCAAGGCGCTCGCCAAGGAACTTCAGGTTCCGGTGCTCGCGCTGTCCCAGCTCTCGCGCGCGGTGGAACAGCGGGGCGGCGACCGACGCCCGATCCTCTCGGACCTCCGTGAGTCGGGCGCGATCGAACAGGACGCCGATGTCGTGATGTTCGTCTATCGGGGCGAGCAGTACGAGCGGACGCCCGAGAACCAGGGGATGGCCGAGATCATCATCGGGAAGCAGAGAAACGGTCCGACCGGGACAGTGAAGCTGGCGTTCCGTTCCGAGTGTACCAGGTTCGAGAACCTCGCCATGCGTCCTGACGAACCGTTCGAGGACCTCTAGCCAATGGGTCTCTTCGCCAAATTCGGCACGTCAGCGCTTGATATGTTCCGCGTCGTTGGGAGCGCGGGCCTCATCCTGTGGCGCGCGATCCTCTCGCTCAGACGTCTCGGACGTTCGTTCGGTCTGGTCTTCGAGCAGATGCAGCGGTTCGGCATCGAGTCACTGCCGCTGGTCGTCATCACCTCGGTCTTCACCGGCGCGGTCGCGGCGGTTCAGGTCTCCTACCAGCTCAAGGAATATCTCCCGAAGGCCTATCTCGGTACGGCTATCTTCAAGTCCGTCGTGATCGAGCTCGGCCCCGTGCTCACGGCGCTCGTCGTCGGCGGGCGCGTCGGCGCGTCGATCGCCGCCGAACTCGGGACGATGCGTGTCACGGAGCAGATCGATGCGATGGAGGCGATGGCGATCGATCCACATCGGTACCTGGTGATGCCGAGGCTTCTATCGGGGCTCATCATGCTTCCCGCGCTGACAGTGATCGCCGACATTCTCGCCATCGGCGGCGGGTTCGTGGTCGCCGGCGTGGCGCTCGACGTCTCGGCGAAGGTCTTCGTCGACGGCATGAGAACGCTGTTCTTCGAGGGCGACGTGCTCGGCGGTCTCATCAAGGCGTGCGCATTCGGCGGGATCATCGCACTGATGGGATGCACCGCCGGCTTGAGGGCCGCGGGCGGCGCCGTCGGTGTCGGACAGGCCGCGACGCGCGCGGTCGTGACGAGCTGCGTGCTCATCCTTATCGGCGACTACATCCTGACGACTCTCCTCTGGGGGATCTTGTTCTCATGATGAATGGTATCTCTTACGGCGACGGCTCCTTCATCCACGTCGATGATCTGCACAAGTCCTTCGGCGACAAGGAGGTTCTCCGGGGTATCACGTTCGACGTCTTCGAGGGCGAGACGCTCGTCATTCTCGGGGCGTCCGGATGCGGGAAGAGCGTTCTGCTCAAGCACATCATCGCTCTTATGCACCCTGACAGCGGCCGGATTGAGTATCGGGGCGAGAACATCTTCGAGATGCGGCCGCGAGAGCTCAACGAGGTTCGCAAGAACTTCGGAATGGTCTTTCAGGGAGGCGGTCTGTTCGACTCGATGACGGTCGGTGAGAACGTGGGCTTCCCCGCGTTCGAGCACTGGGGCACCAAAGGCGAGGAACTCTCGAAGCTCGTCGAGGAGAAGCTCAGCCTCGTCGGTCTCGGTGGGATCGCGAATCTGAGAACCGCGGAGATCTCCGGGGGAATGAAGAAGCGCGTGGCGCTCGCCCGGGCGATCGCGCTCGACCCCGACGTCATTCTGTACGACGAGCCCACGACAGGGCTCGATCCCATCATGGCCGAGCAGATCAACGAACTCATCCGCGACACGCAGAAGGAGCTCGGCGCGACCTCGATCGTCGTCACACACGATCTTCACAGCGCGACCTTCATCGGAGACCGCGTTGCGCTTGTAGAGAGCGGACGGATCGAGTTCGTCGGGACGACCGACGAGCTTCTGAGCACAGAACAGGAAGCCGTGAGGAACTTCATCGCCAGGGGTCACGCGAACCGCGATCGGCCCGAGCCCGATTTCACAGTCAGTTTCTAGGTGCGGAGGCGGCAAATGGCACAGCGAGGAAACGAAGTACGCGTCGGCATCATGCTCACGATCTGCATCGTGTTGCTGGTCGTCGGCATCCTCTGGCTGAGCGGCGCGACGTTCAGCGACGACCGCTACACCTTCGATGTGATGTTCCGCGAGGTCGGCGGACTCAATCCCGGGGATAAGGTGACGGTGGCGGGGTTGGAGGCGGGCTCGGTCTCCAGTCTGACGCTTGTGGAGGACGGCTACGTGCGAGCGTCGGTCAGCGTGGAGCCGGATATCCTCATTCCCGTGGACTCCGAGATCGTCGTCGGAAGCTATGGCTTCCTCGGGGCCAAGCACGTGGGCGTCAGGCCCGGGACGAGTTCGGTCCACATCGACCCCGGCAGTGTGATCATGGGCAAGAACGAGAAGGGCATGAACGACGTCGTCAGCGAGATGGGCGACGCGCTGACCGAGATTCGCAGCGTGCTTCACGCGGCGGACGAGATCCTCAACGACACCGAGGGCAAGGAGCAGGTGCGCCGGACGATGTCGAACGCCGAGGAGGCGACCATCAGTCTCAACGAGGCGCTCGTGGACCTGAAGGCCATGACCGCCGATGTTCGGGACTTTGTCGAGATGAAGAGGGACCCAGCGGCCGACGCCATCGATTCGATGGCCGAGGCATCCGATTCGTTCGTCGAGGTGGCCGGCCGACTGGAGACCATCTCGGCGTCGCTCGACACGATCATCACGCGTGTCGAGGGCGGCGAGGGGACGCTCGGCAAGCTGATCAACGAAGATGAAGCGCACGATGAGTTCCTGGCGACCGTCAAGGAGCTCCGCGAACTCGTTGCGCGCATCAGCGAGAACCCAAAGAGCTTCGTAGCGTTCTCGATCTTCTAGGCGGTGGTGGTGATGAGGCGGGGAGGCAGCGCGTGAAGAACGTGAAGAGGAAGACGGTCTTTTTCTGCGGTGACTGCGGCCACGAGTCGGCGAAGTGGCATGGCAAGTGTCCGGGGTGTGGCGCCTGGAACACGATGGTCGAGTCTGAAGTCGCCACGGGCTCGCGGTCGAAGCAGGTGGCGGCCCGAAGACGACCGGTCTCCGATCCTCCCATCCGGCTCACGGACATCGGCGAGTCACGGGAGGAACGTCTGCCCACCGGTATCGGCGAACTCGACCGCACTCTCGGCGGCGGCATCGTTGCAGGAGCGGTCGTTCTCGTCGGCGGCGATCCGGGCATCGGAAAGTCGACCATCCTTCTCCAGATGAGCGACGCGATCGCCCGTTCGGGCGAGGCCGTGCTCTACGTCAGCGGTGAGGAGTCGGCCGCGCAGATCAGGATGCGCGCGCGGAGGCTCGGCGTCGAGTCGCCGTTGGTCTCGGTCTTCACTGAGACCGACGTGCACCGAATCATCGAGACAGCCTCGTCGACTCCGCCGGGCGTGCTTATTCTCGATTCCATTCAGACCGTCTTCACGAGCGATGTCACCGGCTCGCCCGGGAGCGTCTCGCAGATCCGCGAGTCGGCCGCAGCGCTCGTGCGCTTCGCGAAGGAGAGCGGTGTGCCGGTCTTCATCGTGGGGCACGTCACCAAGCAGGGCGCCATCGCCGGTCCGCGCATCCTCGAGCACATGGTCGACACCGTGCTCTACTTCGAAGGCGACAAGCGCCTGCCGTACCGCATCCTCCGCGCCGTGAAGAACCGGTTCGGGTCGACCGACGAGATCGGCGTCTTCGAGATGACCGGCATGGGACTTGCCGAGGTCACCGACCCGTCGAGCCTGTTCGTGGCGCAGGATCGGGACCCCGTCTCCGGATCGGCCGTCATCGCGAGCATCGAGGGAACGCGCGCGCTGATGCTCGAGATCCAGTCCCTCACCGGTCTGACAAGCTACGCCACACCGCAGCGATCGAGCGCAGGGATCGACAGGAAGCGGCTTCCGCTCGTCCTGGCGGTTCTCGAGCGCAGAGCCGGTCTGAGCCTCGGGAACCGTGACGTGTTCGTCAACATCGCAGGCGGTGTTCGTATCGAAGAGCCCGCGGCGGATCTCGGGATCGCGCTGGCGGTCGCCTCGAGCTACTGGGACGTGGTGATCGACCCGACCACGTGTGTCTTCGGGGAGATCGGTCTTGGCGGCGAGGTGCGGACGGTTGCCCTCGCCGGGAGACGCGCGCAGGAGGCTGCGCGCCTTGGCTACAAGCGCATCGTGCTGCCGCGCGGGGCTCTCTCGAAGGCCGAGCGACCCAAGGGTGTTGAGATCCTCGAGGTCGGCCACGTTCGGCAGGCGATCGACGAGCTTCTGTCCCCGCGAAGACGCCGGGGTTCCAGCAGCGGGGAAGGACGCGGCGGCGGAGCCGGCGGCGGACGCGATGAGGTCGACCACCGGCTCGACGCTGATGGCGGCGAGCTCTTCGCCGACGGTCCCGGGGCCGACGCCGGTGTCAGGGAGGTGCTTCCGTGAACAGGACCGGCGCCGTGCTCGTGGCCGCCGGGTCGTCGACCCGGGTCGGCGGATCGATGCCCAAGCAATTCCATCTCCTGGGCATTCGCCCTCTCTTCATCGTCTCGATGGACCCGCTGATCGATCTCGTCGACGAGATCGCAGTCGTCATCCCACAGGCGCACCGCGCTCACGCGGAGGAGCAGCTCCGTGTGGCAGGGCTTCTACCCGGTGACGGGCGACCGGTCGTGCGAGTCGTCGACGGCGGCGAGCGCAGGCAGGACTCGGTTCGCGCAGGACTGTCCGCGCTGTCTCAGGGGATCGAGTTCGTCCTGATCCATGACGCCGCCCGTCCGTTCGCAACACCCGAGCTGGTCGCGCGCGTGCTCGAGGCTGCGGCCGTGACCGGCGCTGCCGTCCCCGCCGTTGCCGTACCCGACACCATCAAGCGCGAGGAGAGCGGAGAGGTCGTCGCGACGCTCGACCGCTCGGTCCTCAGGCTCGTTCAGACCCCACAGGGGTTTCGCCGTGAGGTCATCGGGGAGGCGTACGGTGCGCTCGGCGACCGGGACGTCACCGATGATGCGGGTGTCGTCGAGCTTTCCGGGGCGCCGGTGGCGATCGTTGAGGGAGATCCGGGGAATCGGAAGATCACGTGTGCGGACGACCTCGCCGAGGCCCGCCTGCTCGCCGGGGCCGAGACCGGTCTCAGCGGGGTGCGCGTCGGGTTCGGAGCCGACTGGCACGAGCTCGTACCCGGAAGGAGACTCGTTCTGGGCGGCGTCGACATCCCTTTCGAGAAGGGACTGCTCGGCCACTCGGATGCCGACGTTCTGACGCACGCGGTATGCGACGCGCTTCTCGGCGCCGCGGCGGCAGGTGATATCGGTATTCACTTCCCGCCGGACGACCCCTCGTACAAGGACGCATCGAGCATCTCGCTTCTCGCGCGCGTGGTCCGGATCATCGCGGACGCGGGATTCATCCCGACGGCGATCGATGCGGTCGTCGTGGCGCAGGCTCCGAAGCTCGCCGTGTACATCCCTGCGATGCGTGAGGCGCTCGCGCTTGCCGCGGGGCTCTCGGTCGACGCCGTCTCCGTCAAGGCGACGACGACTGAGGGACTCGGACCCGAGGGCGAGGGGAAGGCCATCTCCGCGACGGCCGTCGCGGTGGCGGTGCCGTCGCCGATCGGTGAGAGCGGCTGCGGAGGCTGTGGGTGTGGCGAAGGAGGAACGTGTGGGTGATCGTGTCAGGGTTCGATTCGCGCCCAGTCCGACCGGGCAACTTCATCTGGGGAACGCGCGGACCGCGCTCTTCAACTGGCTCTTCGCGAGACACGCCGGCGGCGACTTCGTTCTCAGGATTGAGGATACGGATACCGCGCGGTCGACACCGGAGTCGGAAGCGGCGATTCTCGACGACCTCCGGTGGCTCGGCCTGCACTGGAACGAGGGACCCGGCGTGGGAGGCGAGCTCGGGCCGTACCGGCAGTCGGAGCGTGGCGAGATCTACAGGCGCGAGGCCGCCAGGCTTCTTCGGGAGGGACGCGCATATCCGTGCTACTGCTCGGACGAGGAGCTCGACGAGCGCCGCGAAGCGGCGCGCGCCCGAGGGGTGGAGCCGCACTACGACGGGCGTTGCCGTGATCTGACCGACGATGAGAGGAAGGCGCACGAGGCCGAGGGCAGATCCCCGGTCCTGCGCGTACGCGGCCCCGAGCACGATGTTGAGATCGAGGATCTCGTGCGCGGCCGCGTCTCGTTCGACCGCGGGATGCTCGGCGATTTCATCATTCTGAGGAGCGATGGCCGACCAACGTACAATTTCGCCGTCGTCGTCGACGATGTGCTGATGCGGATCACGCACGTCATCCGCGCGGAGGACCATCTTTCGAACACGCTCCGACAGATCCTGCTCTATGAGGCGCTTGGAGCCACACCGCCTGCGTTCGCGCACGTATCGATGGTCATTGCGTCGGACGGGAGCAAGCTTTCCAAGAGACACGGCGCGGCATCGGTCGGTGACACACGTCGAGATGGCTATCTTCCGGCGGGTGTTGTCAACTACCTCGCGATGCTCGGGTGGTCCCATCCCGAGGCGAAGGAAATCCTCTCGCGCGAGGAGATGGCCGAGGCGTTCGAAATTGAGCGTGTGAGCTCGCACCCGGCGGCGTTCGACGAACAGAAGCTGATGTGGGTCAACGGGCACCACATCCGCGAGGATGACATCGCGTCGCTGCTTGAGCACGCACGGCCGTTCGTCGCGGCCGCAGGGCTCGACGCGGACGATCCGCGGCTCGAATCGATGGTCGAACTCGTTCGTGAGAGTACTGAGCGGCTCGTCGACATGCCGACCGAGCTCAGGCCCCTCTACGACGTGGAGTACGATGTCGAAGCGGAGGCGGCCGACTGGCTCGCGACCCCGGAGACCGCGGGGCTGCTCACGGCTCTGGCCGACGCGCTCATGGGCGCCGGGGAGGCGGCAGCGGCGGCGACAGCTCTTGACGAAGCCTCTTTCAAGGCGGCCATCAAGTCGGTCGGGAAGGAGCGGGGCGTCAAGGGCAAGGAGCTGTTCATGCCCGTGCGTGCAGCTCTGACCGGCAGAACACACGGACCCGCGCTCGGCAAGACGGCTGAGGTGCTCGGACTCGAACGGGTCGTCGCGCGGCTTCGGTCCGCGGGAGCGAAGTGATCGGATCGCTCAGACGACTGACGGACGACGGCTGACGGACGGCGATTGACGGACGACGACTGACGGACGACGGCTGACGGACGACGACTGATGGACGACGACTGATGGACGACGACCTGGCAACGGTGAGCGGTTGGCGCGGAGACATGGGGGAAGCATGAAGATCGTGGTTCTCTATGGCGGCAGCTCGACCGAGCGGAATGTCTCGCTCGCGACCGGCCGAGCGGTCGCGGGAGCACTGACCGAGGCCGGCCACGACGTTCTGCTCGTGGATCCGGCGCGCGGCGACACTCCGGTCGGCGCGCCTGAGGCCATCGCAGCCGCGACCATCGGCGGCAGGCCACCCGAACCGACTGATGAGACAGGGAGCGCGCTCAGAGCCGTCGCAGGCGCAGCTGTGACCGAGGCCGATGTGGTGTTCGTCGCCCTCCACGGTGGGACAGGCGAGGACGGCACGGTCCAGGGGCTGCTTGAACTGGCGGGGAAGCCCTACACGGGGTCCGGAGTACGCGCGTGCGCGATCGCCATGGACAAGCGAGCCTCGAAGCTCATGTTCCGTGAAGCCGGAGTCCCGACGCCCGACTGGAGGGTTGTCGGCGGCGAGAGCTCCGGAGGCTCCGTCTGTGCCGGACGCTGTTCGAAGACGCACTGTATCGTTCCGGGCGCTCCGTCATTCCCCTCGGACCTCCTGCAGGATGAAGCCGCCTCCGCCGTGGCGGGACTCGGTGGTTTCCCGGTTGTCGTCAAACCGAACGATCAGGGCTCGACCGTGGGGCTCACCGTCGTGCAGGACGAGTCGGGCCTTCCCGACGCGATCGCTTTGGCGGCCCGGTTCTCGCGACACGTGCTCGTTGAGACCTTCATTCCGGGGAGGGAGCTGACGGTTGCTGTTCTCGACGGCGAGCCACTGCCGGCCGTCGAGATCGAGCCGCACAGCGGCCTCTACGACTACGTGAGCAAGTACACGTCGGGGAGGAGTGACTACACCTGTCCGGCGGAGCTTCCGGACGATGTCGCGGCGGGACTCGCCGAACTGGCGCTCCGCGCCTACGCCTCGCTCGGGTGCGCAGGCTATGCGCGGGTCGATTTCCGCCTGGACGACGGGCGCGATCCCTCGTGCCTCGAAGTCAACACGGTACCGGGCATGACGACCACGAGTCTCGTCCCGATGGCCGCGGCGGCCGCCGGGATGACCTTCCCTGAACTGACGGACAGGATCGTCAGGCTGGCGCTTCTCTGACCGGCGCGCCGGCGGCTTCGTCACCGGTCCGGGACGTCCCATCCCCGCGCAGTTCCCACCGCAATGCCGCCGTTCATGGCACATCCGATGCATCTACAGACATCCGAGACGGCGATGAGCGCGGCATCCGGCAGGGCTGTCAACCTGTCCGACACCACGCACCGACATCAATGAGCTCTGTAATCGGCCTGTACACAACAGCTTAGGTCGATGTCACGCATACGTATATGCTCTCTGATGTCGGAAATCCTTACACTTTCGCGCTATCTCCGTTGACCGCCATTCGCCGTGCTGGTAGCTTTGTGCATATCCGGCGCTGCCGATGCGGGCGTTCTGCCGTGCAGAAAGCCCTCTGAGGCACGCCGTGGCCGGGAACGACGATGGCATATCGATACAAACTGGTGCAGCTGGCGCGGAGGCGCCGCGGCGAGGGGGATCGGTCCATGCGTGCAAGAGCAATTATCTGGATGGTTCTGGTCTGCAGTGTCCTGGTGTGGTCGGGCGTGGCGAAGACACAGACGACGGACTACATTATCGGCGCCGGTGACCTTCTGACGATCTCGGTCTGGCGTCATCCGGAGCTCGACCGGCCGGTCACGGTCCGCTCGAACGGACTGATCACCTTCCCGCCGGTAGGCGAGATCATGGCCGAGGGACTGACCCCGATATCGCTCGGACGCGAGCTGACACAGCGTCTCCGCGACTACACGCGTGAGACGAATCAGGTCACGGTCACGATGGACCAGTTCAACAGCAGAGCGATCTTCCTCACGGGGCAGATCGCGATGCCGGGACGATACAGTTTCGAGCACATCCCCGACATTCTCCAGGTGATGAGCCAGGCCGGCGGTCCGCTGCCGTCCGCCGACCTTTCATCGGTATCCATCATCCGGGCGACGGCCGCGGGGCCGCAGGTCGTCCCGGTCGATCTCGGGTCCTACATGCGCGGTGAGGCGGGACGCTCGCTGCCGGAGCTCCGCCCCGGAGACACGATCGAGTTCCCCGCCATCTACGGCGGGAGTGTCGGAGGTCCGGGCATGATCTACATCATCGGCGAGGTGAACATGCCGGGCGCGTACTCGGCGAGCGAGGGCATGGATGTGATCCAGGCGCTGGCGCTGTCGGGTGGACCGACTCGCGAAGCCGCGCTGTCGGATGTCGTCGTCATCATGGACGCGGGGGGGTCCCAGGTCGCGGCCAATGTCGATCTCGCCGCCATCACGAGACGCGGGACCGCTGCACCGTTCTACGTCTCGGCGGGCGACCGGATCGTGGTGCCTCCGCAGGACTCGAGCATCGGCGAGGTCATTCTCACGGGCGCGGGCTCGATCCTGGGCGCCGCGCGCGACGTGCTGCAGTCGTATCTGCTGTACCTGTCGGTCGACAGCACGCTCGAGGACCGGAGGCTCCAGAAGGAGCTCGAGGAACTGCAGAACGAATAGCGAGGGAATCTGAGAACCGGCGGTCAATCCGCACGGACCGCCGTGAGTGCGCCGCGGGCCGACACAGGGGGTCACATGCACGAACAGGAAGCGAAAGGCGTAGACCTCAGAACCTACATGAGGGCCATGCTGAGAAGGAAGTGGCTCCTTCTCATACCCGTGCTCGTGGGTGGTGTGGCGGGGTATCTCATTTCGATATCGCTCAGCCCGGTCTATGAGGCGAGCAGTACGGTGGTGATGAGGAGCGAGGAGCAGCTGTCCGAGCCGCTCGCGCGTCTCGTTGGGCGGTCGCCGCACGAGGAGCAGCTCTCACGTCTTCAGGAGAAGGCGAAGAGCACATCTTTCCTTGTTGAGCTCGTCCGCGCGCTCAACATGGCGGATGACCCGGGGGTGCAGGAGTGGGCTGAGGAAATGCACGAGAAGGACCCGGCCGCGTCGGTGGCGGAGTATGCCGAGATGCGGATGGTCGGGTTCCTCGAGACCAGGATCGCGGTCGTCAGGACATCACTCAACGCGTTCCAGGTCATCGTGCGCGATCTCGACCCTGACCGCGCGGTGCTCCTTGCGCAGCACATCACCAACGCCTTCGTTGGAGCCTCGAACCGCGAGCAGCTCGAACAGATCCGGGCTGTCCACGATTTCAGCGTGCGGCAGCTCGTCATCTACAGGCAGAAGCTCGATGAGGCCGAGCAGAGACTCCACGAATATCAGTCTTCGAGGATCACCGGGCGCCGCATCGAGAACCCGGTCAACGCGGCCAACGTCGGTCGCGTCGATGTGCTCATCAGTCAGGCCATGGTCGAGAAGGGAGACGCACAACAGCGTCTGGACGGCTGGCGGACCGATCTTCGCAACATGGACTCAACGACCTACACGACCCTCATGGGACGCGAGTTCCCTGAACTCGACGCGCTGGTCGATCAGCTTGCGTTGCTCGAGCGGGAGGTCGCCCCGGCGCTCGTTCTGTCGGCCAACGGTCCTGAGATCAGCTCGCTCTCCGTGAGCATCGCCGAGAAGAAGGACCAGCTTCGGTCGGCGGCGAGGTCCGCGGCGATGAGCGCATCACCGGGCGCATCGCAGAACGCCATCGACGCATTCGCAGACATGCGCGTCGCGGCGGCCGAGGTCGAGATGATCGAGGCGAGGCGCTCGACACTCAACCGGCTCATGTGGAACTACACGCAGGGTGTGGCCAATGCTCCCGAAGAGGAACTCGAGCTGACGCGCCTGACGCAGGAGGTCGAGAGCAACCGGGCGCTCTACGAGGCGTTTCTCGAACAGTCGGCGGCCGGTCAGATCAACGAGGCGCTCGAGGCCGCGAGGGCCGGTGGCAGGTTCGAGGTCATCGAACCACCGACGCGGCCGCTCTCGCCGGTGGCTCCCGACAAGGTCATGATCATCGGGCTGTCTCTGCTCGGCGGACTCGTTATCGGGATGGGACTCATCCTCGCGACCGAGCAGGGCGACTCGTCGTTCAAGAGTGTCGAGGACGTCGAGACGGTGCTCGGCCTGTCGGCGCTTGCGACCGTACCGAACGCCGACATATTCGCGGAGATCGCGAAGGACGAGAAGAAGAGCCGCCAGACGGGGAACAGACCGATCGATGGGAATCCGAAGCTCCTCAGGCATCTCCTCCGCGAGACGCCGATCTCGTTCGAGTTCCGTCGTCTGACGCGGAAGATAGCGAGAAGCGGTCACGGAGCTCCGAAATCGATCCTCGTGACGAGCACGAACCGCGGTGAGGGCAAGACGACGACCGCTGCGAGTCTCGCCATCACGCTGGCGAGGCACCATGCCGGGACGACGGTGCTCATCGACTGCGATCTTCGGAAGCCGAGGATCCACCGCGTCATGGAGGTCGACAACTCGACCGGCCTGTCCGACGCGCTGCTCCGGGGCAACCTCGAGGAGGGCGACGTGAAGGCCACGGCGCTCCCCAATCTCTTCGTGCTGCCGGCCGGGTCCGAGCGAGATGAGCCGACGCGGCTCGTCGAGACGTTCCCCGATTCAAGGCTGATGTCGGAGCTTCTCTCGCGGTACGACCACGTCATCATCGACTCCGCTCCGAACGTTGCCGTACCCGACGCGCTCTTCGTGGGCGCTCGCACGGACGCCGTCGTGCTGGTCGTCAAGGCCGGCGTGACGCCGCGCGAGGTTGTGACTCGCGGTCTCGAACTCCAGCGCGACGAGAGAGACAACGTTATCGGAGTCGTCGTCAACAACTTCGAGCACGTGCTCCCGTACTACTACGACTACAAATACTACGGTTACAGCAGGTCGAGCACCGAGGAGGCGAGGGGAGAGCGCGACGGATGATCCGTGTCCTCTCAGTGTTCGGGACGCGTCCCGAGGCCATCAAGATGGCGCCCGTCGTGGCGGAACTCAGTCGCCGTTCCGACATCTTCGATGCGCGCGTCTGCGTCACGGCCCAGCACCGCGAGATGCTCGACCAGGTGCTCGAGTTCTTCGATATCTCGCCGGATGCCGACCTGAACATCATGCGTCAGAGTCAGACGCTCGGACAGATCACATCAGACGTCCTCGGCGGACTCGACCCGATCCTCGAGGAGATGAGCCCCGACCTCGTGCTCGTTCACGGCGATACCACGACGACGATGGCGGCCGCACTTGCCTCTTTCTACCGTCGGATCGCCGTGGGACACGTGGAGGCGGGGCTGAGGACCAACGACATGTACTACCCGTTCCCGGAGGAAATGAACCGTGTGCTGGCGGACGACATCTCGACGCTGCACTTCGCTCCCACGGGGACGTCGCTCTCGAATCTTCTGGCCGCCGGGGTTGCCCGTGATTCCGTGTTCGTCACCGGCAACACCGTGATCGACGCGCTCATCGCCGTCGCGGGTGACCCGCGGCTGCCGGACTCGCCGGTGCCGAAGGACGGGAGACTCATTCTCGTCACCGCGCACCGCCGCGAGAACTTCGGAGAGCCCCTTGCGAACGCGTGTCGGGCGCTCCGCGAGGTCGCCGACGCGCACGAGGACGTGCGCATCGTCTATCCGGTGCATCTCAACCCGAACGTCCAGCAGGTCGCGCACGAGGTTCTCGGTGGACACGAACGCATTCATCTGCTCGAACCGGTGCCGTATCCGGTACTCGTCCGGCTGATGAAGGACGCGCACATGGTCGTGACAGACTCGGGCGGGATCCAGGAGGAGGCACCGTCTCTCGGCAAGCCTGTCCTCGTGCTCCGCAACGAGACCGAGCGTCCTGAGGCGGTCGAGGCGGGGACCGTTCGCATCGTCGGGACGGACACCGCGACGGTGCGCAGTGAGATCCAGAGACTGCTGACCGACCCGAGCGCGTACGCGGAGATGGCCGAGGCCGCCAACCCGTACGGTGACGGACTGGCCGCGCGGAGGACGGCTGATGCCATCGCACGGTGGTTCGAGGTCCCGGGTGCCGGGCCGTTCGAACCGTTCACTCCGGAATCCGGGAACTGACCGATCCACCGTCGGCGGAGGCCCGCCGGCACAAGGGAGACAGACCATGCTGGTCGTGATGCTGCCCGCATACAACGAGTCCGAGGCGGTGACGCCGCTTCTGGCTCGCATCGCGCCCGTGCTCGAGGCGCTTCCGGGCGAGAGTCGAGTGCTGCTCGTAGACGACGGGAGTGCGGATGACACGATCGCTATCACGCGCCGTGAGTGCGAGCGGCTGGGCATCCCTCTGTCACTTGTCGAGCACGGAGTGAATCGCGGACTCGGGGAAGCGCTCAAGTCGGGGTTCACGTGGGCGCGGGATCACCTCACGGCCGACGATGTGCTCGTTGTGATGGACACGGACAACACGCACGACCCGGCCGCCATCCCGAGCATGCTCGACAAGCTCGCGGACGGGCACGACGTCGTCATCGCCTCGCGGTACGCGCCCGGCGGTGAGGAGGTCGGGCTCTCGCCGTTCCGCGCGCTCCTCAGCCGCGGCGCGAGCTTCGTCCTTTCGGTCTTTCTGCCGGTCAAGGGAGCGCGCGACTACTCGTGCGGCTACCGCGCGTACACGGGCAGGACCATCGCCCGCGCGTTCACGACGTACGGGGACGACTTCATCACGGAGGCGGGGTTCGTCTCCTCGGCCGAGATCCTCATCAAGTGCGCCTACCTTCCGGCGAAGGTCGGCGAGGTGCCGCTCGTGCTTCGCTACGACCTGAAAGGCGGCGCGAGCAAGATGAACATCACGGATACCATCAGTCGATACATCACCATGATCGCCGCCGGGAGGCGGGCGATCCGACGACAGAGGAAAGGGGTGGCGGCATGAAGGGGATCCCGCTGATCCTGTTGGCCGTTCTGCTTGGCGCAATGGGCCAGATCATCATGAAGAAGGGGATGATGCTCTACGGTGAGGTGTCGGCCGGATCGGTGTGGTCGCAGCTCCTTCCCATCCTCAAGGTCCCGCAGGTCTTCATCGGATTCATCTGCTATGGGATCAGTGCCGTCCTCTGGATCGCCGTGGTCTCGAACGTGGACCTCTCGTTGGCGTATCCGATGGTGAGTCTGGCATACGTCATCGTGTTCCTCGCGTCGTGGCTGCTCCTGGGTGAGAAGATCTCCGCCATGCGCGTGGCCGGGCTCGTCATCATCGTGGCGGGCGTGCTCGTCATCTCGAGAAGCTAGGAGCCTGATGCTGTGAAGCACGAGTCGACACGAGGCGCGACCTTCACGCTCATCGCCATACTCGCCGGCGCTGCCGTCATCCGTCTGTGGGGTCTGGACTGGGGGCTGCCGTTCCCGTACCACCCGGACGAGGGTTCGATCCTCTTCCACTCGCTCGGGTTCGGGACCGGAGACCTCAACCCGCACTGGTTCCGGTGGCCGTCGCTGATGATGTATGTGATGTTCGGCTCCTACGGCGGGCTCTACGTCGTCGGCAGGCTGGCCGGGCTCTACTCCGCGCCGGCAGACCTCGTCCGGCACTACGTCTCCGACCTCTCGTGGTTCTGGTACATGGGGCGCGCGCTCTCGGCGGCGGCCGGTGTCGCCACAGTGTGGGCGACGTACGTCTTCGGGCGACGTTCCTACGGGAAGACCGTCGGTCTGACCGCGGCCGCCATTCTCGCAGTGACGCTCCTTCACGTCCGTGACTCGCATTACGCGACACCGGATGTCCTCAGCACTCTCCTGGCAACACTGAGCCTGCTCGCCGCGCTCACCGCCGTCTCGCGGGGCCGTGCGGGCAGGCTCGTTCTCTCAGCGCTTCTGGCCGGTCTCGCCGCCTCGGCGAAGTATCCGGCCGGGATCGCTGCGGTCGGAACGCTCGTCGGTCTGGTGCTCCTGTGGCGCCGGAACCGCGTCGGCATCGTCCAGACGCTAGTCATTGTCCTGGCGGTGCCCATCGGGTTCCTCGTCGGGACCCCGTACGCGCTCTTCGCCCGGGACGAGTTCATGCGTGACGTCGTGCGGCAGTTCACCATGGTCTCGACGTCGGGCGTCGCGCAGGAGCCGACGTCGTTCGCGGCGGGTCTCGGCGAGATCGCTCTCAAGACGTTCGGGCGCGGAGTGGGCTGGCCGGTGACCATTCTCGCAATTCTCGGAGCCGCGCTCCCGCTGACGCTCTGGCGCGGCGCGCTCAGGCGACGCTCGACGGGGAAGCGCGACAGGCCGACGCTGGTCGGCGCCTCCGCGGGCCGCGCGATCGCGATCTGGTACACGGTCGCCACCCTGGTCTTTGCATCGCTTCTGACCGTGAAGCGCGCCACGTATCTGACGCCTGCGCTCCCGATGGTGGCGTTGCTTGCGGCGGTCGGGCTGCGAGCGGTCTTTGAGCGGCTCACGACGCGACCATATCGCGCGTTGGCGGCGACCGTGCTCGTCGTCGCCGCGGCCGCGTATCCGTCGGTTCGGTTCGTCGCTGCGCTCGGGACGCCCGACACGAGGACGCGCGCGCTCGAGTGGGTCGAGAGCGAGCTCCCGCCGGGGACGAGGCTTGCGGTCGAGGACTACGGTCCCGTTCTGAATCCGACCGCGGAGCAGCTCGAGGTCGAACTCGAGCTCGGCTCAACGGCCGTTGGCTCCTGGGAGGGTCCGAAGCGGGATCTCAATCGTATCCGGATGTCCGTCGGTGCCGAGAGGAGTCCACAGTATGAGGTCCACAGGGTCGACTGGGGGTCGGATGCGTTCATGCTTCCCAGCACGCTCAAGCCGGGGCGCCTGGCGGCGGCCATCGACAGTCTCGGGATCGAGTACCTCATCCTGAGCAGCAAGGCCGCCCCGTGGCGTCCGATGGTGGGCGCGGCGCCGCCGAGGAATCCGGCGGGCGAGGAGTTCCTTGGCTGGCTCGGCGAACACTGCGTGCCGGTGAACGTCTTCGCGGACGAGACGAGGATGCCGGTAATCGACAGGGGACGTGGGCGGAGCTTCCACAATCCGGCGATCCACGTGTACCGCGTTGTTCGACGCGGCGGCAGACCGGGACGCGACTCGACCAGCGCGGCGGAGGGATCCTGAGCATGAGCGAGGCAAGACACACGAGCCAGCCGCCGCGGGGCCGGCAGATCACGCCTCCCGCAGATGTGCCGCAGTACAGCTACGGCTGGCTGCTGCCCGTCGTCGGGGCACTCGTCGCGCTCGTCTTCGCATTCGCCATCTATAAGCTGCACTACAGCTATGGTCAGGCTCCACACAGGATCTTCAAGATGCTCCTCGGCGGCGCCGTTCTGATCGTCGCCGGCTTCCGCCCGAAGATCGCCCTCCATGCATGGCTCCTCGCCATGCCCGTTGGTGAGTGGCTCCCCTCGACCGGCATTCCCGGTGTGAACGGCCCGAACCTCCTGTTCGTCGTGTTGCTCGGAAGCTGGATCATCCCTCGCATCATGAACGGTGAGAGGATCGGCGGCCGGACACGGCTCTCCGCGCCGATCGGGCTCTTCGTGGCGCTTCTCTTCCTCTCCGTCGCGCGAGCGACCGTCTTCCCGCCCGGCAGCGGCTACGAGCCGGTGGCCATGCTCAAGTCGGTGTGGCAGAGCGCGCTCGGGTTCTCCGTCTACTATATCGTGGCGAACACCGTGAGAGACCGGCGAGAGATGCGCTCGCTCGTCACCACGCTCGCCGTCGGCGTGCTCATCAGCTGCATGATCGCGTTCAGGCAGTACGCTGCGTTCGGAGACGCGAAGCGGATCAGCGGCGCGCTCGGAGACGTCAACGACCTCGCCGCCTACTTCGCGGTCTGCGGATCGTTTCTCATCCCGATGGCGCTCACAGGAGGGGCGTTTGCCTGGTGGAGACACATCGTCGTCCTGGCCGGAGCCGCCGGCTCGACCGTCGCCACGTTCCTTCCGAAGTCTCGAGGAGCGTACCTGGGCATCGGAGTGGCCGTGCTCTATCTGTCGCGTCTCATCGATCGGCGCCTGTTCATCCTCGTGCTGCTCCTGCTGTTCGCCAGTCCGTTCTGGCTCCCGGGGTCAGTGCTGGACCGCATCGCGGAGACGCGGGCCGAGAGTGTCGAGGTCGTGGTCATCGGTGATTCGACGGACAGCCTCGATCCCTCAGCGGCGGTCCGTCTGGACATCTGGCGTGTGGCACTCGCGGCGTCGGTCCGCCGGCCGATTCTCGGTCACGGGTACGGGGCGGTCCCGTATCTGACGTACAAACAGATGGACAAACCGTGGTCGGCCCACAGTCTGTATGTCGAGACCATGGGGGAGATGGGTCTCGTCGGCGTTGCCGCGCTGATCTGGCTCTTCGCGTCGTGCTTCAAGAGCGGGCACCGACTCATGCGGACCGCGAGCACACGATTCGAACGCCGTCTGGCCATCGGTTTCCTCGCCGCAACGATCGCGCTGATGATCACGAACGTTTTCGGACAACGACTAACCCACGTCTCCATCGCGGGGACCTACTTCTTCATGGCAGGATTCGTCGACAGGAGTATCGCACTGGCGCGCGAGGAGAAGCGCGTCGGGGGCGAGGAAAGGACAGATTCGGCATGAGACGATTCAACACAGCGGTGCTGGCCGTGGCGGCCGTTGCGCTCCTGGCAACGGCGGCGAACGCGTATACGGTGACCTCCGGCCATCCCAGGCTCTACTTCCGTTCCGGAGACGTGGCGGAGCTCAGGTCGAGGTGCAACGGACCTCTTTCCGGTGACTACAACAGCATGAAGAACTGGTGTGACAGCCACATCAACGATTCGTTGCCGCTCTCGGTGTACTACATGGAGGGCTGCCTGCCTGCGTACAGCTTCCTGTGGGTCATCGAGCAGGACAGCCGCTACGCGGACCGGGCGAAGGCGATCGCGAGCGCGGCGATCAGCGCGGGGCAGGCGAACGGCATCGAGTTCCTCTGCGCCGGCTCGCTCTTCTTCGACTGGTGCTACAGCGAACTCAGCCCCTCGGAGCGGCAGTACTTCGGGTCCGCCCTCGTCAACGGAGGAGAGGCCCGCATCGCATCCGAGAACTGGCAGATGATGAACAACTACCACTCGAAGATCTCTCGTCTTCGAGAGTTCGCGTATCTGGGTACCGCGCTCTACGGCGCCGGTGTGGACGATTCGGCCGCGCGCGACTTCTGCGACATGTTCGAAGAGCACACCTACGGATCCGACTACACGCTTTGCGTACTCAACGAGATAGCCGGGGACGGCGCATACTTTCAGGGCGAGTACACGATGAGCGGCCTGGTGACGAAGTTCCGCGAGGGCTGCGAGGTGTGGGCGACCGCGACGGACGAGAATCCGTTCGAGGACAGCACGAATCTCCAGAATATGGCCGAGTATCTCATCTACGAGATCGGATGCCGCGAGAGCTCCAGCGGGAGCGCCTCTCTGATCGGCTCGAAGCAGGGAGACTCGCACTCTCACGGGACATCGGGCGGGGGCGCCCGCGTCGCGCTCTACAATCTCGCGGCCAGGTACAACGACCGGGTCGCACAGTGGATGGGCGACGAGATCGACGAACAGGGGATGGGGTATATCAACAGCTTCCATCGTTGGAAGCTCTGTATCGCAAAGGACCCGTCCATCGTGCCTCTGGCGCCGACCGGGCTGCCGGGCGCGAGGCTCTTTGAGAAGATCGGAACCCTCTACATCAGATCCGGTTGGGACATGTCGTACCAGAGTGATGACACGTACGCGGTCTTCCGCTGCGAGGCGTATCCGGCCGGTCACACCCATGCACATCAGAATCACTTCGTGATCGCCCGAGGCAACGACCTGCTCGCGATCGACTCCGGCGCATACGACAGCACGGTGTCGAGCCATCACATGAACTACTTCGAGCGGACCATCGCTCACAACTGCGTCACCGTGTACGACGCCGGCGAATCAACCTTCGGATCGCGGTCCAACGACGGTGGTCAGAAACCTCCCTCGTCATACGATCACGGCACGTTCTGCGGAGACGCGTCGACGCCTGCGTACGATCGCGGCGGGATCACGGGGTTCGACGATTCAGACGCCTACGTGTATGTCAGGGGTGATGCGACCAAGGCGTACGCCTCATACAAGGTCGACGGTGTCGTTCGCGAGATCGTGCACCTCAAGCCCGACGCGTTCGTGATCCTCGACAGAGTAAGCGCTACGTCCGCGAGCTACCAGAAGAAGTGGCTGCTGCACACGATCAACCAACCCTCGGTCTCGGCGAATCAGACCGTCGTCGTGCAGGGCGATTCCAAGATGTTCGTTAAGACGATGCTCCCTCTCTCCGTCTCCATCGACAGGGTCGGCGGGTCGGGACACGAGTTCGACGTCAACGGCACGAACTACGCACCGTCCGGCGATGTTCCGGACGACGCCGGCGCGTGGCGCATCGAGGTATCGCCGACCAGTCCGCAGCAGGAGACGTTGTTTCTGCATGTGATCTACGTCTGCGACAGCGGCGTGCAGAGCATGCCTGCGACAAGACTCATCGATACCGATGGCGTCGTTGGCGTGCAGGTCGGAGACGATGTCGTTCTCTTCAGCGACAGCGGCGCGACCATCGAGTCGCTCGATTACATGTATGAGTAGAGCGGTCGGAACGCACGGCGGCACGCTCCGAAGCGGAGCGGAGGGTCTGTGATGAGGATCTGTTTTCTCGCGGATGCGGGTTCGGTGAACACGAGGAGCTGGGTCGATCACCTGGCGGATGTACACGGACAGGACGTGCATGTCGTGACCGTGCGCCGAAGGGGCACGTTCAGTGATCGGGTCACGCTCCACAGGGTCGGTGAAGACGGAGGAACGGCAAGCGTGCGGGGGAAGTTCTCCTATCTGACCTCGCCTCGCCGGGTCCGGCGCATTCTGGACGCGATCGCTCCCGACATCGTCGTGGGATACCGCGTCGCGAGCTACGGGTACCTGGCGTACCGCTCCGGTTTTCGTCCGTTCGTCGTCGCCGCGCAGGGACAGCGGGTCGTGTGTCCGCCGGGCGCACCCATGAAGCGAGTCCTGGTGAGGCGCGTTCTCGGCCGAGCGGATCTGATCACGTCGTGGGCCCCTCACATGTCAGCGAGGCTCGTCGAGCTGGGCGCGCCGCCTGAACGGATCCTGACGTGTCCGAGGGGGATCGATCTGGCGCGCTTCTCGCCGAGGACGACGACGCACGATGGACCTCTGAGCATCATCTCGACGCGCGGGTTGAATCGTCACTACCGGACCGATGTGCTCGTCGAGGCGCTTGCTCTCGTTCGCCGGCAGCGCCCGGAAGCGGTGCTGACCATCGCCGGACTCGGAGAGGCCGAGCAGGAACTCCGGGCGCTCACCGATGAGCGCGGCGTCGGCGATGCCGTGCGATTCGTCGGGGCGGTGGAGAACGACCGTCTGGCCGATCTGCTCAGGGAGAGTGCGTTCTACGCGTCTGCCGTTCCGACGGATGGTGTCTCGGCCTCTCTGCTGGAGGCAATGGCCTGTGGCGCGTTCCCCGTCGTCACCGCGAATGAGGCGAACAGGTACTGGATCGATGACGGGGGGAACGGATCGCTGGTCCCGAAGGCGGACCCACGGGCGTACGCGGATGCGATCCTCAGCGCGGCCGGAGACGCCGGACTGGTCTCGGCTGCGGCGAGGCGAAACAGGGAGATCGTCGAAGAGCGTGCCGACATCGTGAAGAACGTCGCGCGCATTCTGGATGTCTACGAGCGTGTTGCAGCAGGTGAGCGGGTTGCCCCGGGCGGGACCGGGACATAGGGGGGCGAACGGTCTTGGATCTCAAGAGCAGACTCTACTCGAACCTTCCGGTGGCGCTTCAGAATCGGCTCGTTTCGATGTACGGCAGCCGCATTCTGTCCGAGCGCTTCGATTCGGACTACGAGAAGGCCATGGCTTTCTACGAGGTCTCCCAGTGGTGGAGCCGGGAGGAGCTTCGCGCCTACCAGGACGAGCGTCTGCGCACGCTGGTGAAGCACGCGTTCGACACGGTTCCGTACTACCACGAGGCCATGCGCGGGCAGGGGCTCTCGCCCGACGATATCACCACACAGGGGGACCTGTCGAAGCTGCCGCCGCTGACCAAACACGATGTCCGCCACAACCTAGACCGCCTGATCTCGACCGGCGCGGACCGCAGACGGCTGCACAAGGCGTATACCTCGGGAAGCACCGGGCTTCCCGTGGCCGTGTACTGGGATCATGGGGTTACGACGATGAACAACGCCAGCCTCTGGCGCTGCAGGCGCTGGGCGCAGTTCGAGTTCGGACGTCCGTACGCGAGCCTCCTTGTGTATGCGGTCGTGCCGGAGCGACAGAGTTCGCCGCCCTTCTGGCGGCTGAACGCCCCCTGGAATCAGCTTCTGCTCTCGTCGCTGCACCTGTCTGTGCGGAACGTCCCCTCGTATCTCGAAGCGATGGGCGAGCGCGGTGTCGAGGCTCTCGAGGCGTATCCGTCGACCGCGTACGTGCTCGCGCAGTTCATGCGAGAGCTGGGTGCTTTCTTTCCGCTGTCCTGCGTGTTCACGACATCGGAGCCGCTGCTCGACTTCCAGCGTGAAGCGATCGAGGAGCGGTTCCGGTGCGGCGTATACGACGCCTACGGACAGGCGGAGCGCGTGATGTTCTCAGCCGAATGCTCGGAGCATCGGGGCCATCACGTGCATGAGGAGTACGGGATCACTGAGCTCGTCGACTCCGACGGACAACCGGTACCGACCGGTTCGGTCGGCCGCGTGCTCGCGACGGGGCTCCATAACTACGCGATGCCTCTTCTGCGCTACGAGGTGGGTGACGCGGCGGCCTTCACGGGAGAGCCCTGTCCGTGTGGCCGGGGGCTCAGACTGCTCGACGGCGTCAGCACGAAGGCAGAGGACATCCTTGTGATGCCGGACGGCCGGATGGTGACATCGACCGCGTTCCTCAGAGCGTTCAAGGGGGTCGTTGGGATAGACCAGATCCAGGTCGTGCAGCGTGTGGCGGACCACCTGACGGTTCGGCTTGTGACGAACTCGGGGTACGGAGATCGCGGGGAGCGGACGATCCGGACTCGGCTCAGGGAACGCTTCGGTGAGGATGTGACCCTGTCGTTCGAGTTTCCGGAGACGATCCCGCGGACCGGGCGGGGGAAGTACCGCACAGTCATCTCCGACGTTCCTCTCCAGTGGGGAGAGGCGACCACGGCGAATCTCTACCAGCGGGAGCGTTCGGAGTAGTGCTGATTCCCGCGGCGCGCGATGCGAGCCGCGGATGGTGTCCGGCGTGAAGCCGGGCGGTG
>Ga0180433_10002349_pt1 | contig 29334 bp, 16 predicted proteins | sample SS_ome_8_FD_132980 | JGI IMG/M metagenome (GOLD analysis project Ga0180433, IMG submission 132980) | Hypersaline lake sediment archaeal communities from the Salton Sea, California, USA - SS_1_D_1 metaG | ecosystem: Environmental > Aquatic > Non-marine Saline and Alkaline > Hypersaline >... | reverse complement strand
TTTATCGCTATGGTCTTAGTTGCTGGTATTGCTGCTAGTGTGTTGGTTCAGACTGCTAATAAGCTTGAGATTCAGGCTATGCAGACTGGTGATCAGACCACTGCTGAAGTTGCAACTGGTATAAAAGTAGTTGATATAGAAGGAGAAAAAGCAACTTCTTGGCAATATACTAATGGTAGTTGGGCAAACAACACTATGACTAACATGACTATTACAGTAGCAGCTAGAGCAGGGTCAAAGGACATAGATTTAAACCAAACTGTTATAGAGTTATCAGATACTAACTATAAATGCATACTAACACTTACAAGTGATGGTACCAAAAATTACGCAGCTGCAGTTGCTGCAGGTGGAGTATTTGCCACAACTGATGTCGTTAGTGTATTCCAACAGGGCGCTAACAGTTTTGGTATAATAGAACTCGAAGATGCAGACAACTCATGTACTGCTACCTCTCCAGTAATAAACAGAGGAGATCAAGTAATGCTCACAATCAATTTATCAGCATGTTTCAGCCCAGGTATATCAACGCGAACTGATGTATGGGGAATGGTAATGCCTGAAGAAGGTTCAGCTGGAAGCTTTGGTTTCAGAACACCTGCTTCATACACAGATGAAGTCTTTGATCTATATTAAAACAGATAAAACATAAAACACTTGTGTGGTAAAAAACCACACTAAATTTTTTATTTTTTTTTTTAAACCTCTTTTTTTGAATCAATAATTTTTTATTCCCCTAGTTTATACATTATTTTGGATGGGTTGGTAATTTTATTACCACACAACCTAAATAAACTCTTTAAAGAGGGGGTAGAGATAGTAGTTAAAAATTTAGTGAGGGGAGCACTTAAATCACATAACAATGCTGCTATAGGTATTGGATCTATGATAATCTTTATTGCTATGATTTTAGTAGCTGGTATTGCTGCATCTGTTATAATTCAAACCATGAATAGTTTGGAAGAGCAGGCCATGAAAACTGGTGAAGAAACTATTAGTGATATATCTAGTGGACTTAGGGTTATAAGAGTTAATGGTTATAACGATGGCTCAAAGATTTCTCAACTTGCGATTTTTATAAAAACTATCGCAGGATCAGATTCAGTTGATTTAAATGAAGCATATATATCTATTTCTGATTCTACGAATCAATTGATTCTAAATTATACAAATAATTGTTTTGCAGGTAGTGCGTCTAGTGGTCTCTTTGGTACCATAAATTCTAGTAATCTTAGTTCAACAACTTATGGAATTATTGTAATTAGAGATTATGATTCCTCTTGTACTTCAACGAGTCCCTCAATTAACGATAATGATTTAGTGGTTTTAATGATTAATGCGACAAGCTGTTTTTCAGGTATTGATACACGTACAAATGTTTTTGGAAATGTTGTACCTGAGCAGGGTATAGATGGGGTTATTGGTTTTACTACACCATCTGCTTTTGTTGATACAATACTTGAACTACAACCATAAAAAATATTTTATCCAAAAAAAACCTTTGCTATCTCATATAATTCTTTGTCTACTGTTTTTGATTCTTGTACAGCATCTTGTAATGGTACTGCTACTATATTGTCTCCTTGTAATGCTACCATTTTTCCGTATTCCTCATTTTTAATCAGTTCAACTGCTTTTACACCAAATCTAGTTGCAAGTACTCTATCTCTTGCTGTAGGGGTTCCTCCTCTTTGTACGTGTCCTAGGATAGTTACTCTTGTATCTACATGCATTCTTTTTTCTATTTGTTCTGCTAAGTAGTGTCCTATCCCACCTAGCCTTACATGTCCAAATGCATCTGTTTCTTGTTTTTGTACTACTAAACCTGTTTTTTTATCTGGGGTTTCTATATTTTTTTCCTCTGTTTTTTTAGGGGTTGCTCCCTCTGCTACAGCTACAATACTAAATGTTTTTCCTCTGTTGTATCTTTTTTTAACGTTTTTACAAACTTCATCTATATCAAAAGGGACTTCTGGGATTAATATTTCATCAGCACCACCCGCTATCCCAGCCATAGTAGCAATCCATCCTGCATGTCTGCCCATTAATTCTACTACTATCACTCTGTGGTGTGATTCAGCAGTTGTATGTAGACGATCTATTGCTTCAGTTGCAATAGATACTGCTGTATCAAAGCCAAAAGTATAATCTGTACCTGAAAGATCATTATCAATTGTTTTTGGTACTCCCACTGTGGGTATACCTTTCTTAAAAAGTTTTGAAGCAACACCTAATGTGTCGTCTCCACCGATTGCGATAATTGCGTCTAATCCAAATTTTTTTATATTTTCCTCTATTTTCTGCGCGTCTTCAACGTTTTTAAAAGGATTTGTACGAGAGGAACCAATTATTGTTCCACCTTTTGGAAGTATCCCTGATACAGAGTAATCAGTTAAAAGCTCCATTTCTCCGTTTATAAGTCCTTTCCATCCATTTTTAATTCCAATTATCTCCCAGTTGTATTGTAAAGATTTTTTTACTACTGCTCTTATCACCGCGTTTAGGCCTGGGCAATCTCCTCCTCCGGTTAGTATTCCCACTTTTTTCATATTTATTCATCCTATTTTAAACAAGATATGCTCCTATCCTTTTAGTAAATACTTTATTATATAGTATTTTATAAGTTTTTATGTTGCAAGCATCCCTCCGAGATATTTTTCTACAATAAAACTAGTGACTGATACTATCCATACAAAAGGTATAAAATAAAGAAGAGTTAGATATTTGTGGCTTCCTCTGAGTATTCTAATAGTTAAAGCAATCATAAAACAATGTACAACTAAAACCAGAAAAATAATTATAAAATTATTTTCATATAATGCTGGATCTATAGTATAAAGTATTGATCCAATATTAATTTGGTCAACCTCAGAAAAAGGTGTACCTGTTTCTATCATAATTTCGTTTAGATGACGTCCTATAATTAGTGAAATATATATTGCAAAAGAAATACCAAAGGTAATTCCAGCAAATAAAGCTATAGACGTGTTTATAATAGTAAGTTTTTTAACTCTGAGATTACGAATTTTTCTAATGTTTTCTGCAATCATAGTAGAAGTTTCCCTTGGGTTCGCTGCGGCAAATGTTGCCTCTCGAAACATTTCACTTGATCTCTGAATATAGTTGCTACCTGTATCTACTCCAAACCATTCCCATGATAAAGTATCATCAATTCTGGTTCTTAGTCTTTTATATAAATCTTTAATGTGACCTGTTAAAACACCGTAGTCTTTTCTACTCAAATAATAAACAGAATCATTGATTTTACCGCCCCTCATAGTAGAAATTGAGCCAAGCGCTGGTATAAAACCAAGAAAATTCCTTTCCTTCCTTGATATATTCCTTTCTTCTAACAATACCTTTGTACCACTAATTATTAGAGGTGTTAATGCTAATGAAAATATAATTTCAAAGGGCAGATCTTTAAAAAATGTTAATTTTAAACTGTATTTACAGAAAAACAATGTACTCCCTAGAAGAATAGTTAGTAATAAAGAAGATTTGAAATACTGGCTAATTTTGATTTCAATTATACCTTTTTCACCAGTCATATGCCATATTTCATCAGGTGGAACCATTGATTTAAGTAGATACATCAACATCGCTTCGCTGATTATCAGAAGAAAAGAAGAAAGATAAATGAATGTGTTCATATCCTCTGCCCCCATAATAATAGGTAAAACTATTCCTAAACTCATGATAAATATAATAGCTATTAGAAGGGATACATAAACCTCGTTTAGAATGATAACATTTTCATTACTTGTTTCATACATTGTTTTGTATTCTTCTAGTACTGCATCTTGCTCTGTTTCAATAAACTCTCTGTGATCAACACCGCTATCTAGACTTTGAGAGAAACGATCCAAAAAATCTTTGAAGATTTTACTAGGTGTTCTTGCAGATATAAAACGAAAAGCTTTAGAAAGAGGCATACGCCATTGGGTTGAAAGAACGCTCATTCTTTTCAGTTCTTTACCTAAGGCCCCATAAGCTGTTTTTCCACCTAGTATGTTTATTATATCCTTTAATGATAGGTCAGATATAGCAAGTACTCTCAAGTGAGTGATAAAAAAATGCATTTTACTATTAATATCGTTCTCTTTGTTTTTCCAGTTTACATATGGATAAAAAATCGCTAAAAATATTGGAACAGTACCACCTATCATAAAGGTAATTGGGTTAAAATCCACAGGGATTGGAAGAATCATATTAAGTATAAATGGTAATAAAAAAACGATAACTCCTAGAAAGATTAAAGGAATAAATATTGTCCTGTAAAATTTTTTAGGATCATCAAGAGCTTTATATGCAATTCTAAGATCTCTTGTAAGGTTGCTTTTTTCCTTTTTTTCCTTTTTTACTTTCTTTTTTTTCTTTGCCATATCTATCTTTTCATATTTTTATAGGTATTCCTTTTTTACCTTCTCTATAATAACCCCAAATAAACTGAACAACTTCATAATAATCCATTATGTTTTCTGCTACCATGCGATCTAAAATGTGTTTTCTCTCATCATATACCTCATATATCTCACTTAGGTCTTTGTATCCCGCAGTTTTTGCAATTCTGTCTTCAAGAATATAGCTGTTTCTGTTTGCAACAAAACGGTGTTCATCTTTCATGGCGTCCCACAAAAAGGCTTTTCTAGACATTATACCATCTACTTCTCTGTTGTAACCTTCTATTTCATCGATATTTGTAACTCTTCTCATTAGTTTCCCATCACGTTCTATTGCTAGCTGTATTACCACAAAATCAAGATTATCCATGAATGTTTTTGGAACATTTATCGGATCACTTGTGAAACGTTGTATAACCTTTGTAACGTTTCCTGCGTGAAATGTAGTCATTACAGGATGACCTGTTTGCATTGCACCAAACACAATATTTCCTTCGGCTCCTCTCACCTCACCAGGAATAATATATTCTGGTCTAGACCTGAGAGCTGCTTTCAAAAGATCAAACATTGTAACCCTTCCTTCTACAGGACCTGAATCTTTTGTTAAAAGTTGTTGCCATACTTTATGTGGTACTTGCATCTCAGGTGTTCCTTCTGCAGTATAAATCTTTTTTTCAGGTGGTATAAACGGAATTATGGCATTCATTGTCGTTGTTTTTCCGCAGGCAGTTCCTCCACAGATAAAAAAATTCCGGCCGTATTCACAACATATCCACAGATATGCTGCTATTCCTGTACTCATTGTTCCCCATTTTATAAGTTGGGTAACACTTATCGGAGTCTCTGTAAAACGTCTAATAGTCATGCTCGGGCCCTTTATACTGATCGCATCACTATAAACAATGTTTCCTCTGCTTCCATCAGGTAAAACTCCGTCAGCAATCGGGTTTCCTTCGCTTACGGGGCTTCCCATTTTCTCGCTTAGTTTTCTAGTAAAAAGAGAGGCGTCATCTTTGCTAATTTCTATATTGGTTTTTATCATTCCAAAAACCTTGTGTATCAAATGTATTTTTTCACCAGAAACAACATGTATATCTTCAAGCCAGGGATCACGCATAAAACATTCAAGTGAACCTGTTCCTACTATGTCTTTTATAATAAAATATTCAATTGCTTGTTTTTGTTTTGAAGTAGCTTTTATTTTGTTTGTTTCTTTTTTGAAAAGTCCTTTTTTTTCTTTTGTTTCTGCTTTTATAGCTTTTTCGTCTATTTCTATTATTTCATCAATAAGTTCCCTTAGAATTTTTCTTAATTCTTCATCTGTTTTTACACTTTGTTTTGCAGGTGCTTTCTTGACAATTGATTTTAGTAGTTGTTCGTGTTTTATTTTTTCTTCTTTTCCAAGTTCTGGTTCTATGGAATGATACTCTTTTTCATCCATATCAGCTGTTTTATAAATATGTACGAAAACAACTCCTTTAGCGGGATATATTAGATTTGGTTGTCTTTCTTCTCTAACTTCAAACGGGAGTTTTGAATAAAAATCAGGTCGTCCTAATCGGTCTTCAATTTTTGATATATAATCTTTTAAATGAGAATGTTTTTTGAGTAACTCTTCTATTTCCTCCTCATTCATCTTTGTCATTTTATTTTTTCTTCTCCTCTCAATTCAAGATTATATAGATATCGGTAGACCTTTTTCTCCTTCTCTATAATAAGTCCATATAAATTGTACTACTTCATAATAATCAAAAATTTTTTCCTCAATCATCCTATCTAAAATGTGTTTACGCCGGTCAAACTCATCATAAATCTCCATTGCATTTTTAAAGCCAGCCTGAGGAGCAATCTTTTGTTCTAAAATATAGCTGTTTCTATTTGATTTGAAGAGATGTGTGTCACTAGCCGCATCCCATTCAAAGGCTTTTCTAGACATTATACCATCTGCTACTTTGTTGTAACCTTCGATTTCATCTATTGAGATAACTCTTCTAAGCTTCTTTCCTTTTCTTTGTATAGCAAGTTGAATTAATACTATGTCAAGGTTATCCATAAACGGTTTTGGAACGTTTATTGGGTGTCCTGTAAAACGTTGTATTACTTTTGTAACAGATCCTGCATGAAATGTTGTGACAACAGGATGTCCTGTTTGCATTGCTTGAAAAACAACTCTTCCCTCTTCACCACGAGTCTCTCCAGGTATTATATAATCAGGTCTAGATCTTAGAGCTGCTTTTAGAAGATCTGATTCATCGACATGACTATCTTTTGGACCAGTTGATCTGGTGAGCATTTGTTGCCATACTTGATGAGGAACTTGTACTTCCGGTGTGTTTTCTACAGAGTATATCTTTTTTTCAGGCGGAATAAAAACAAACATTGCATTTCCAGTGGTTGTCTTACCGCTAGCTGTTTCACCACAGACAAAAATACTGCATCCATATTGAAGTGCAAGCCAAAGATACGCACCTACACTTGTGTCAAAAGTCCCCCAGTTCATGATCTGGGTGATACTAATTGGTGTTTCACTGAATTTACGAACCGTCATACTAGGTCCTTTTAGGCTGACATCTTTACTATGTATGATATTTACTCGACTCCCGTCTGGGAGTGTACCATCTGCTATTGGTTGTCCTTCACTTACAGGGCTTCCTATTTTCTCTGCAAATTCCTGTGAAAAAGTATCTGCCCATTTTTTATCAATAAAAATATTTGTTTTAACCATGTCAAAGATTTTATGGATTAGATGAACATTTTCTCCAGTAATTATATGAATATCTTCTATGTATGGGTCTCTCATAAAAGGCTCAAGAGGTCCACCACCGACGATATCTTTTGTAATATCATATTCGATATCCATTTTTTCAACAGGGCTTACCTTAATTTTGCCGCCTTTTGATTTGTCTATTTTACCTTCGGCTTTTTTATCTATTACTGTTACTTTTTCAATAAATTCTCTAATTGCCGATCTTAGCTCGTCTTGGGTTTTTATATCTGTTTTTCTATGAGCTATTTCATATACATTTTCTAAAATAATTTCTTTTTTCTTTTGCTCTATATCGTTAAGATCAGGGGCGATTGCTCTATATTCAATATCTTCCATATCTTTTGTTTTTACTATATGAATGAAAACTGATCCTTTTGTTGTATATATCAGATTTGGATATTCTTGTTTTTTTACATCTCTAGGTACGCTACTATAAATAACAGGTTCTAAGTTATTTTCTTTTTTTATCTTTTGGATATATCTTTTAAGATGAGGATTTTCTTTTAGAAGTTTTTCAAATTCTGCTTTTTCTATTTCTGTCATATCTACCAATTTTTGTAATTTAATAATTTTAGTTTAGAATGCAACACCACTTGTCTCAATTGTTAATCCTACACCAGGTCTTACAGAAAACGTTGTAGTAGGTTCATATTTTTTACGGGCTCCATTAAATTTTTCAAGATATATATTATGAACAATACCAATACCTGGCATACTCTCGCGGCTTATTCTGAAATGAACGTCACAAATCATTCTAAATGCATTATGTATCTTTTCAGACCATTCGTTAGGGTTACCTGTTACAATGATAATTTTTCCTGATCCTTTTAATCTATTAAAAAAATTTGTCAGATCTACTAAGTTGTTTTCATTTAAGCTTTCAAGAAGTAAAGTGGAAAGAGAGTCGATAAAGATTATTTCCGGATCAAATAATTTTTTACATGTGAGTAGTCCCTCTAGAAAAGTATCTTTAGGTTTTGTTTCTGCAAGCATTACTTCTGTTGATATAAAAAGTAGTTTTCCTTTCATAAGGTATTTTCTTACATCATATCCAACAGATGCAGTTTGTCTTAGAAAACTTTTTATTGTGTATTGGCTGGATACATATGAGCATGTAGAACCATGTTTTAAGAAACTAAAACAAAATCTCTGGCAAAGAATACTTTTACCTGTTCCTTCTTTTCCTTCCATAAATATTAATGTTCCTTCTGGTACTTCCTCTCCAAATCTTTGAGCGAATCCGTCTTTTTCACCCTTTCTTTCAAGGACCAAAGATTTAGTTTTTACAGTCATTTATCCATATCCCATCCAAATTTTATTCATCAAATTGTAAATGTAAATTCATCTTCAATTGCCTGAGGGCCAACAACTCTTAGTTTATGATACCCTGAGCTTATATCATTTTGATTGATGTATAATGTTACAGTGTTTTCTGTTTGTAGGGTTGTTGCTGAAAAACTATAGTTAGCAGTTTGTATTATTTCACCATCTACAAACAAATTAAAGGTTTGATTTGAGGTTGATATTTTTACTCCTCCGATATTTTTTAGATAAAAAAGATAGTTATTGCCAGATAACGGTATGTTTTCTGGATCGTTTATTATTTCAAATTCTATATCAAGTTGGTCTTTTACTCTATCTCCTCTTTCTGAAAAACTATTTGTCACATCTTGTATTACTGCTACAAATACACCCGATACAGTTCCCGCAATAATTACAGCTGCAACAAAATATACTACATGTGTGCCGGTTAAACTAAATCCCATTTATTATCTCCTTCTTAAGTTATTGTATAAATATAATAATCAGATATTCCATTATTTGTAACGACTTTTAATCTTCTTGTTCCTGAGCCTGGCTGGTTGTATACTATAAGATTCGCTGTGTTTTCTGGGAAGAAATATGTTGATGTATAAGTGAATTTTTTCGAACTACCATTTATCAACAAAGTAAAATCTGCTGGTTCAAGAGTGATGCTGCCTGTATTTTTAATTGTAACATTTAAATCATAATTAGATCCATTACTTGGTGTATTTACCCCTGTGATATTAATATCGGTTTGAAGTCTATCAATTGATCTATCTCTCATCTCATCATATGAGTCATGAACATCTGTTATAGTTGGAATAGTTGTTGAAACAATTATCTCTATAGCTAAAACTATAGATACGCCAATAATTGCAGTAGTAGCTGACAATGAAAATCCCGTATATACCACCTCCAACTAGTGAGATGAGATTAGTACACTTATCCCCTCTAAGTTATTATTAATTGAAATATTATATTACAAAACAGGTAAATAAATATTTTTATTTTATATGCGGGTTACCGATTTTTTTAGTCATTCTTGATAATTCACTATCTATTCTATCTAAGAAATGTTTATCGAATTTTCTCCCTTTTAGTTTTTGTATATATACTAGTGATTGTATATGGTCTGTTGATGGCAGATCAGATATTTTTTTATCTTCCATACCCTCTGGTTTTTCTTCTTTTATTCCGTTTGAATAATCTAGTAAACTAATTTTTGCTTCTTCAGAAATCCAACCTATATCAACGTAATAATCAAGAATTTCAGGTAGATGAAATCGGCCACATTTATCAACTAGAAACTGTAACCATCTCATAAGTATAATAACACTTTCAGGATCTCCCGGAACTTGAGTTAGCGGGTTGACATCTATTATTTTTCCCCCTTTGTATTCTTTTTCAGAAACTTTGATGTCATCAGTTGTTACAATTTGATCAGAAGAAACAGGGCTTTTTTCATCTGAAAGACTGGTTTCAAGGTTTTGAAGTCTTTCCTCTAGTTTTTCAATAGATTTGGCTATATTATTCATATTAGAATCAACATTATTTTTTTTAGGAATAGGTTTTTCCAGTTCTTTAGAATACGTCTCTAGGACATTTCTTATCTTATTTATAAGGATATCAAGCTGATTTTTTGTAAGTTTTACCTCTTTTTTTTCCAACTTATTTATTAATTTATTTGCTATTGCTGATGGTAGAACTCTTTGTTCAGCTAATCTATTTAATTCTTTTTTATAATCAAAAGTACTAGAATTGTTCTTTTCATCTTTCATATTTTTTTCTTCCATACTCCTCTACCACCTATTTTAACTCTATTCTTTTAAATTTTCTATAAAACTATCAATAATTGTATCAATCTTATTATCTAATGACACAGTTGTTCCTAGGGCCATTTCTATAATCTTGTCTAATTCATTATCTGAAAGATTATTCCAAGATGTATTGTCAAATGGTTTTGATTCAATTTCGGTAGTTACTTGTGCTTGATCTGTTTTTTCGTTTTCAGAATCTTTTTCCAGAATTTCATCTGTATCTATTGTATCGGCATGTACTTCTCCTTCAGAGATTCTTTTGAGTTTTGCGCCAGAACGTTCTGCAAAGGATTCAAGTTCTGCAGTTCTTTCTTTTAATGTATCAATTTCGTGCGTAAAATTTTCCAGTGAATCCAGTCTTTTTTTTGTCACTTTTGAAAGTCCAACAAAAGGATTCATCTGTTCAGATACGATTTCATACAAACTAACAAGATCGTCTAGATCTTTGGAGACTGAATCTAATTTTTTATTTAAATCAGTTATTTCTTCTTGGTTTTTTTTAATTTGAAAATCAAAATCTTTGATACTCTGAAGAACAGCTCTTTTTTGTTCTAAACCTTCTCGGGTATCAGTATCTACATCAGTTTTATCATTGGTTTGTTCTTCTTGCTCTTTTTTGTTGTCATCTACTTTTATTACTTTTCTTAGCTTCTCAACGTCTTCTTTTTTAGGTTCTTTATCCTGTTCATTTTCTTGCTCTTCTTCATTCTGCTCTAAAGATTTTTCACTCTCGTCAGAATTTTCTTCGTTTTCACTATCTGGTTGCTTCGCTAGGTTATCGTCATCTTTTCCCATCTTTAACTTTATTTACACCCCTCCTGGATTGAGTTTGTATATAGATTATTAGTTTTATTAATTTTTGCAAAGTAAGAATGAATTTTATAATATAAATATTCTTGGGAGCTCGATAAATAACATTTTTTTAAACAAAAAAGTATTAAAATAGTTAGAGAATAAACAAAATGGATAGATTTAGAATTTCCTAAAAGATATATTTTATTATTTAGTAATGAGGTCCATATGGAGGAGAAAAACAAAATATCAAATTCACCATCAAGTAATCATAATAAAGATCTAGTTTTGAGTATAGATAAAAGTGGTAAAATAGTAAAATTAAGTAAAGAATGTGAAAAAACATTTGGTTATTCAAATAAAGATATTTTAAATAAATCCTTTCTTGATACACTTGCTCCAAAAAAATATAAGGGCAGATGGCAAGAAAAATTTAACTCTGCTAAGAAAAACGGATCTATTGATGATTTTAAATTACCTATATCGACCTTTAATGGTCATGAGATAATGATATCATGGAGCAGTTTTCCGGTTAAAAACAAAGAAGGAGAGGTAAATGATATAAGTATGGTAGGTAGATTTATCACATCATGGGATGATTCAAAAAATCCTTTTTTACCGGAATGGGAAGAAATAAAAAAACCGTTGAAACATATTAGCGATTCAAAAAATGAATTGGAAAAATTGGAGATTGAAAATCAGTTTCTTAAAGATGAAAATCAATATCTAAAAAAGAATCTTAAGAAATATCTCAGTCGTTACTCTAAAACTAACTCAGATGATAATAAAGATTTTTTTGGTAGGAGTGTCTATCGTATTAGTGATGTCTTTGGTGGTAAAAAGAAAAAGGAAGAGTTAGAAGCTTTAATGCACGATCTAGATGAAAGAGAAGAATATTTAAATAACCTTGAAAAAAAATTAATGGAAGATAGAAAAAAGATAAAACAGCAAAAAATTAGTTTTATAAATTGGCGAAAAAATCTCGAAAATCTTGAAGGGGATATCGAAAGTAGGAAAAAATGGTTGGATAATAAAGAAGAATCATTGAATATTGTTTCAGGTAAAAAAGAAGATATATATCATGGAGAAAAAGATATAGATACTCATCAAGTAATCGAGAACATATCTGATTGTGCAGCTATAATCCAAAGAGGTATTTTAAAACAGGTTAATGACTCTTTTATTGATTTAATTGGTTATAATTCTTCTGATATAGTAGATAAGAGTTTGTTTGATTTTATCGTCCCTGAGGGTTTAGATGGCGTGGAAGAATATTATAAGAATAGATTAAAGGGAGCGGATATTTCTTTTTATGAAACAGTTCTTTTAACAAAAGACAATCAAAAAATCAACGTAGAAATTAGTATACGCCCTACTATTTTTAATGGTGATAAAGCAGATATAGCCATAGTAAAAAAGATTTAAAAAAAGATTTTAAAAATAAAAATTAAAGATTTAGAAGGATATATTTTTCCTTCTTATTTTACCATAGATCAACAATTCTATTTGCAAATACAGCTGGTGCTGAACATTCAAATGTACCGCATGATCCTAACTCTGGTTGTATCTCTCCAGATATATCTTCTCGTGCGTCAAGTCCGCCTGTTTCAGGTATAAGCGCACTTAGATTTACCATTATTAGTATTTTATCTCCGCTGTTCATACCGTTAGTGTTTGAAACAGATCCGTCTGCATCGTGTAATACTACTACTCCAAAGTGACTTGTCGATAAGTTGTTTAAGATTGTGAAGTTTGATCCACTTGTTACTGGTGTGTCAAATACAGTTTTTCCATCTGTGTTTACAACTGTAACAAGACTTGTATTTAGCTGAAGTATAGACAAATTTGTGTACTTTATACTTAAATGTGCTAGACTTAAATCAATATCTTTACTTCCTGCTCTTGGTCTTACACCTAGTGCTAGATATTCTATTTTTGTTTTGCCTACATCTGTAAATCCGGTAACATCATCTATCATAATTCCTGCAGATACTTCTCTGATTGTTGCGGTACCAACTGTTCTTGCTCTTTGCTGCAGGGTTTCACTTGTTTGAATCAATACAGTTGCTGCAACAGCTGCAATTAAAATCATAGCTATGAAAACAATAAGAGTTCCAATACCAACCATAGCTTTTTTATCTTTTTTAATTGCTCTTTTTTCATATTTCTTGTTATTTTTTCTACCTGGTTTTATTGCAACTATAGTGCTTATCCTTAGACACCCTAAACCTTGTTTAGAATCAACTAAAACGAACCCGTCGTCATAATCTACATCTTCAAGGGTGCCTGTAACGACACTTGCTCTATTTTCTCCCGGCTCTTTTGTCACTATCTTACAGTATTTTCCTATCAGCCTTTCCATATACTTTTTTTCCATTCTTTTCCACCACCTTTCATTTCGTTACGTTATCATGCCACATATAGGCACGCTAACAGTTTTCATGTATACTGTTCTCAAGTGACAATATATAAAGCTATGCCGTTAGAACGTTAAAAATGGAAAAAACAACAGAAGAGAATTTTTTCAAAATGACATTTTTACAAAAAAAGACCTTACCTTAATTTAATTAATAAATATCGAAAAAACAAGTAAAAAACACAACTTCTATTAAAAAGGTAATAATTGTATAATAAGTTTTATATATTTTAATCCCTAAATTTATCTTGTAACGGGATAAAATGAGCAATATGAGAACTTCGGGAATTACAGTACTTATACTACTAATTTCAATGATACTAATAGCAATGACGGTATCATCAGTATTGACAGATTCTTCCACTGGATCAGTTAATGAAGAAGATATTGACCAAATGACCCAAGAAACAATAGATGAAATATCCTCATATCTACAAATAAGAGATCAGAAAGGAAAGTTTTATAGAATTGATGATGAACTAAAAATAAATAAGATAGCATTACTGATATCACCTCTTGTAACTCAAGATATAGATCTCTCTCATCTAACAATACAGATAGATGATGGAGATGATATAAATATACTAACGTATAGTTCAAATGCAACAACAGAAAATTCAGGATGTGTTTTTGAAGACGATATATGGAATGAACTTAATGGACAAAATTTTGGTTTAATAGTTATAACAGACCAAGATGAATCAATAACCGAATTTGATATAATAAATGATTGTGGGGATAACGCATATTTAATAATTAAATTGCCAAATAATATGGCTATGAACAAAAGAGATAAATTAAAATTAACCTTATTTCCTGATATAGGTATAACAAGAACAATTATCCTAGAAGCACCACTTCCAATCAATCCAACTATAACTTTTGAATAAAAATTTATTATTCTTCGTTTGCATCTTCTATTTCATCATCTAACTTTTTTGTTTTTAGTGTTTCATCTTTTGTAATGCCAAGTGATTTATCGATCTCATCATAAAGCTTAAGTTTTTCCTTCCAGGTTTTACTGAGCATCTCATCTGGTATAGGTGTAACCTCAAGTTCTGATTTTCTTTTACATAGTTCATTTTCCACAGATTCAAGCATTGTGTGCTTTTCTTTCAACTGGTTATCAAGAGTATTAATCTCACCTGTTTTCTCATTTATTTTATTATTAATTGACTCTAACTCTATTTCTTTTTCTTTTATGAGTCTATTCATATGTGCAAACTCTTTTTGTTTATTCTCACCCATTCTTGACATGTGCTGATCTATAGCATTTTTTTCTTCATTTATCATCTTTAATTGAGTATAAACTTCGTTAAATCTGCTATCTAATTTATCTAGTTCCTCTTGTTTTCTATTTACCTCTGCTCTTAGTTCCTGGGTATCGCTAACATCGTCTAATACCATAATTGATCCTTTAGCTCTACCAGATTCATCATGCAAAGGTTTCTGTATTAGATCAGTTAAAAAAACATCTCCTTTTTTAGTTTTTAAAGATATAGAATCTACTTTTATAGGTTTTTTATTACGGTTGAATTTCTTAATTTTATCTAAAACCCTTTCCTTTTTTAATATATTTAAATTAGATATATCTAGCCCTTTAGAATCTGAACTAAGACCTAGTATTTCTTCTGCTTTTTTGTTCCAGTTTATAATATTGTTATCTTTATCTAATATAACTATTGAAGAAGGTACAGAGTCTTTTAATTTATTAAAATGAAACATTAAGTCCTCTTTTTCTTTACTGATAGTGCTTGCTTGTTCTCTTAATTCTAACAATTCATTATTTTTCATCTCTAGTTCATTGGTTCTTTTTTGTAGCTCTGTTTGAATATTCTGCAAATGTTTTTCTTTATCAGAGAGTGTATTATTTCTAAAGTTCAAATCCTTGATTTTATCATTAAGAGTAGTCTCTAATTCCTCGATTTTACTTTGTTTGTTCATTATATCTGATTCATGTTGGGTAATCTGTTCTTCTTTTTGTTTTAAGATATTTGTTTTTTCTTCCAGTTCCTTTTGAAGATTATCTATAGCTATTGTTTTTGCATCTATCAACTCTTTATGATCAGATAACTCTCTACTTGTCTCTTGTAATTCTGTTTCTTTGGAAAGTATCTCTTTTTCTTTTAATTCCAAATCTCTTTGTTTTTCTTCGACTTCTACCTTGAACCAGTTAAGCGCTGATTTACTTGCCTTAAGCTCCTCTTTTAATTCGCCGATTTCATTATTTTTATTTAAAAGTTCGTTACTATGAGATTCTATTTTCTCCTTTAGTTGGTTTATATCTAACTCTAGTTTCTCCTTGTTTTCCATTTGTTCTTGCAGCTCGTTATTTAACCTGTTAAGTTCACTTGTTTTTTCATCTATTTCTTCTTCTCTTCTATCAAGCCTCATCTGAAGTTGAATGCTTTCATCTGTTTTTTCTTGAAGTTTATCTCTAAAGGTACTAAGCTCTCCTTGTTTTTCATCTAGAATACTATTAAGTTTAGATATTTCTTCTTCTTTAATTCTTATATCTTGATCTTTATTTTCAATGTCTCCTCTTAATTGTTCTAATTCAGATTCACTACAAACTAATTTCTCTCTTGTTTGATTTAACTCTTCAGTTAAAGAATTAAAATTTTGATTTTTAATTTCTAGTTCTTCTTCTTTTTCTCCGATTTCAGTTCTAATCCTATTTATTTCATCCATTCTTTCTGATAAATCAATCTTACTATTCTCCAATTCAGCTTTTAGATTATCTACTAATTCTGTTTTTTGCTTTAGTTCTGATTCAAGACTATTAAGATTTTGAGTTTTTATTTCTATTTCTTCTCTATTTTTTTGTATCTCCGACTCTAAATTAATTATACTACTTTCCTTTTCTGATAATTCTTCTTTTTTCTTTTTTAACTCATCATTAGTCGCTTCAATTTCTTTATCTACAAGACTTAATTTTCTATATGCATCCTGGAATTTACTGTTTATAACATCTAAATCTTCTTGTTTTCTTTCTAGCTTAGCGTTCATACTTGCGATATTACTTTTATCTTGTACTACCATTATTGAGCCTTGAATCTCACCATTGTCATCTGTGACAGGTATAGTTGATACATCGGTTAGACGGGTATTTCCATCTTTATCTTTTACCGAAACTGATTTGGTAACAACCTTTCTCTTTGCTCTAAAAGATTCCTTATTTGCATCATTTATTCTTTCATCTTTTAATAGGTTAATATCAGAGATTTTACATCCAACTACATTTTTTGCGTTAAAACCAAATATTTCTTCAGCTGTTTTATTCATTGTAGTAATATTATTGTTTTCGTCAAGAAAGATTACGGATGAATCAATAGAATCCTTAAGATTATTAAACTTATACGAAAGTATATCGCGATTAGACTCGAGTTTTTCAATTAAAGATTCTTTTTTAGATATAATTTCATGGTTCTTCTTGATTTCATCTCTCAAAGTTTCCATTTGGTTATTTCTTTCCAGAATCTGACTTTGTTTATCGGTCAACTGTGTTTTTAGACCTTTTATAATTTTATTTGTATTTTCTAAATCTGAAAGAGTCTGTTCTAGGTTATTTTGTTTATGTTCAAGTTCAGTTTGAAGTCTTGTTATCTCTATATTCTTGTTTCCTATGACTTCTTGTTTTTCATTTAATTCATTTCTTAAAGTAGTGATTTCTGTTTCTTTTTTTGATAAAAGCTCTTCTTTTTCTTCTATTTCAGATATTCTATTCTCTAAGTCAGTTTCAATTTGTATAATCTCGTTATTTCTCTTTTCTAATTCTTTTTGTTTTTGATTTATTTCAGTCTGTAACGTTGTTATCTCTTCTTCTTTTTCGTTTAGTATTTGGTTTCTGTATTCTAGGTCTTGTTTTCTGTCTGTTAGTTCTTTTTGTAGTTGTTCTATGTCTTGTTTTTTTGTGTTAAGTATTTGACTCTTTTCAATTATTTGTTGATGTCTTTCATCGAGTTGTTGTTTTATCTGATTGATTATCTGATTTCTCTCTGAAAGCTCATTATTCAAAACTTCGATTTCATTTCTACTATCATTAAGTTCAGTTTGAATATTTGTTAAAAATTCTGTTTTATTATCAATTTCAACTTTTTTTGTTTCTAATTCATTAGTAATAGTATTTATTTCATCCTGTTGTTTTGAAATAAGATTATTTCTGAATTCAATATTTTTAGTTTTTTCTTCTAATTCTTTTCTAAGATCTGAAATTTCTTCCTGTTTTTTGTTTAGATTAGCAACTGTTTCTTCTAATTGTTCTTGACTTGTGAAAAGTTTAGTCTCAAGTTCATCACTAAGACTTGTCTTTTTCATTAATTCAACATGATTCTCATCTAACTGGTTTTTAATCTCAGCAATTATTGTATTTCTATTTTCAAGATCCAAATTTAATGATTCTATTTCTTCTTCTTTTTCTGTTAATATTTTTTGTAGGTTATCGAAGTTTTCTGTTTTTTCTTGTAGTTGTGTTTGGTTTTCTTGTAGTTCTTTGTTTGTTTTTTCTAGTTCTTGTTGAATGTTTGTGATTGAATCTTGTAGTTTCAGTGTTTCTTCTTCTTTTTCGTTTAGTATTTGGTTTCTGTATTCCAGGTCTTGTTTTCTGTCTGTTAGTTCTTTTTGTAGTTGTTCTATGTCTTGTTTTTTTGTGTTAAGTTCTTGATTCTTTTCAACAACTAATCTTTGTAATTCCTGGTTTTGCCCGGTTCTATCTATTAGTTGTTGATGGTTTTCTAATAATTGTTTTTTTATCTGATTGATTATCTGATTTCTCTCTTCTAAATCCTGGTTTAAAAAGTCTATCTCATCATTTTTTTCTTCTAATTCATTTCTTAGTTCTTCAACGCTTTGTGTTTTTGAAATAAGTTCTGATTCAAGTTGTTTTAATCTGTTTGTTTTTTCTTCCAGCTCCAATTCTTTTTCTATTAATTTTTCTTTATTTTCGTCTGATTCTATTTTAATTGGTTCAAAACTTGTTCTTGTTTCTTCTAATTCTGTTTTTAGATTTTCTATTATCTCTGTTTTTTCTTCAATCTCATTCTGATTTTCAGAAAGTTTCTGTTTTATTTCCCCTAATTCTTTTTCTTTTTTATTTATTTCATTTTTAAGTTCTTGGGTATTGTCCTCTCTTTCAAAAAGCTGGATATTTAATTCATCGATAACACGTCTTTTCTCGTCAAGTTCTCCTTTGATATTGTTTAATTCATCTGTTTTTTCTTCAATCTCCTGTCTGCCTAATCTTAGATCCTCGTTTCTCATCTCTAGATCTAATTTTATCGAATCAATGGTGCCTTGTTTTTCTGCTAATGCTGTTTCTAGATCAGTTATTTCTTTTTGTTTTTCCTCAAATTTTTGTTCTTTTCCTTCCAATGAGTTTTGTATTTCTTTTAATTCCTCTTCTTTTTCGTTTAGTATTTTGTTTCTGTATTCTAAATCTTTTTTTCTATCATTTAGTTCTTTTTCAAGTCGTGTTACTTCCTCTTCTTTTGTAAGTAATGTTTGAGAGGTGTTTTCAAGTTCTTTTTTATTTAAATCCAATTCTTCTTCAAGATTGTTTACTAGATTTGTTTTTTGATTAAGTTCCATCTGTTTTTCTGTTAACTGGGTTGTTATTTCATCTATTATCTCATTTCTATGTTCTAAGTCTTTACTTAGGCTATCTATATTACTTTCTTTATCTTTTATTTCGTTTTGTAACTCTGTTATTTCTTTTTGTTTGTTGTTCAATTCATCGTTTCTAAATTCTAAATCCTTTAACCTTCCATCAAGTTCTAAATGTATCCTTGATAATTCTTCTTGTTTGGTATTAATATCCTTGTTTTTCTCTTTTATTTCATCTTCTAGTTTATTTATATTTTCTTCCTTGTCCTTTAAAATTGAAAAAGTATGATCCAGTTTATCCTGAATTTGGTTATAGTTTTTTTCAAGGTTATATGCAAAATTTGTTTTTTCAATCAGTTGAATATTATTTTTTTCTATTTGTTTACTAACATCTTCTATTATTTTTCCTCTTGCATCTATCTCTTCTTGTTTTTCTTCTAAATCATTTTTCAGTTTATCTAAAAGAGTATCCTTATTTTGTAGTTTCTCTCTTATTTTTTCTAATTCTGTTTTAATGCTTTCTGATTCTTTTTCTTTCTCGGCGATTATACTATTTTTTTGTTCAATATCCTTTTTCTGGTTTTCTAATTCAGCTTCTATTTCTGATAATTTTTGTTGCGAGTCTATGAACTCTTTTTCTTTTTGTTTTAATTGTTCCTCAAGTTTTTTTGTATTTTTCTCTTTATCATCTAAAATAATGTTTCTATTTTCTAACTCTTCACTTAGTTCTTCCACTTTTGTTTGTAGTTCTTCTATCTCGTTTTTGGAATTAAAAAGATTTTGTTCTTTTTCTTCTATTTTATCTTTTAAATCAAAAATCTCATTTTCTTTATCTATTAAATCTTGACTTTTTGTTTCTTGTTTCTCTTTAATTTCTTCTAACTCTTTTTCTAGATGTTCAATTTTATCTTCTCTTAATTTTAAATTGTTTGTTAAATCTTTTATTTTTTGTGTTTTGTTAAAAAGATCTGTTTCGAGTTTTGATAGTTGTTCTTCAGTTTTTTGTATATTTTTTTCTTTTTTATCCAACTCTTTTTTTACATTTCTTATTTTTCTATATTTTAAGCTGTTTTTTAGAGTATCAACTGTATCTTCAAGGTTCTCTAATTTTTCTTTTTTATCTTTAAGTTCTTTTTCTTTTTCTTCTAAATCAGTCTTAATACTCTCTAACTCTTTTGTATTGTTTTCAATTTCTTCTATTTTTTTATTTAAGTCTTTATTTCTTGTTTCAATTTCAAACTTTAAAGATTCATTATCATGCTCTTTTTCTTCGAGTTGTTCTCTTAATCTGACAATTTCTTTTTCTTTTTCAACTATTAAATCTTGTTTTTTATCTATATCTGTTTTTAAGTCTCCCAACTCTATTGACTTGTCCTCAATTCTTGTTATGTTTTTCCTTAGTTCTTCATTACTTTGAGCTAGTTCTTCTCTCAAGGAATTTGTTTCTTCCTTTTTCAGGGTTAATTCTTCTTTTAATTCCTCTATTTGTTTTTCTTTTTCTTCTAATAATTTAGTTTTTTCTTCTAAAACAGTATTTTTTTCTATAATATCTTCTTTTATTGAATTTAGCTGTTCATCTTTTGAATTTAAAACAGCTATTTTTTCTTCAAAATCAATTTTAAGTTTTTTTATTGTTTCTTCTTTTTTGTTTAATTCTTTTTCTTTAAACTCAAAATCTTTAATTCTCTCTCCGAATTCTTCTCTTAAATTATCTAGTTCATTTGTTTTTTTTGCTAATTCTATTTCAAATTGTTTTATTTCTTCGTTTCTTATCTCTATTTGTTCTTTTCTTTTGTTAAGATCGTCTCTAATTTTTTGAATTTCGCCCTCTTGTTTTTTAATTTTTTCTGAATGTTCTTTAAATTCTTTATTTTCTTCTACATATTTTGTTTTTTCTTCCAATTTTTTTTCTAATTCTTTTATTTCTTTATTTTTTTCTGAAATCTCTTTTTCTTTTTCTTTGAGATTTTTTTTCTTTTTTTCTAGCTCGTTACCAATTTTATCAGATTCATATTTTTTTTCTTCAAGTTCTTGCCTATTTTTTCTAAGTTCTTCTCTTATTTCGTCTATTTCACTTTCCCTTTTGAATAATTTTTTTTGTATTCTTTCAATTTGATCTTGCAACTCTCTTGTTTCATACTGTTTTTTTCCTATCTCTTCTTTATTTATTTTCCATTTATTATCAAGTTCTTCTAAATCTTTGGTTCTTGTTTCTAAATTTTCATCTTTTTTTCTTAGCTCACGTTTTAATCTGGTTAGCTCCTCGTCTTTTCTTTTAAGTTTATCTAGGGTGTTTAAAAGCTCTATATTTTCTCTCATTTGTTCTTTTTTTACTTCTTTGTTTCTAATTTTATTTTCTTTTTTAGAATCAATTTTTTCTATATTTCTAATAAAACTAATTTCTCCTGATTTTTTGCCTTTTTTTGTTAGTTTTTTTGTGTCTATTTCTACTGTGTATATGTCTCCTTTTCTGTCTATCATATCAAGAGTGTAGTAAGGTGCTTCTTTTCCAATAAGTCTTGAAACATATCTATGTCTTGCTTTTTTTCTTGATTCCTCTGTTAAAAAGTTTACCTCTGATAAATCCCGCCCTATTATATCTTGATTTTTTAAACCGATTTTTTTAGAAAAGGCCTTATTTACATCTGTTATTTTTCCTTTTCTATTTACAACAAAAGTAGGGGTATTACTGTTTAGATAAATTGATGCCAGATCCTCATCGGTTCCCTCAGAATTTTCTTCTAACTTCTTGGATTTATCAATCATTTTTTATGCCTCACCCCCAAAACCACATTATTTTTCGAGTTATGGGTAATTTTAGATAACTATCTCTCACTATACTATTTTTTTAATGTAATGTTAGGTTAGATTATTAATTTTTTTAAATATTTATATTTAATATCTTTCCTTTTTAATTAATTCATCAACCGCACTTTTTAGTTCCCGGTATTCGTCCTCTAGATCGTTGTACTTTTCTTTTAATGTATAATATTTCTTTTTGAAAGGTTCACTTTCATTGCTTTTATATCCCTCTATTCTTTCCAAACGATTTTTATCGATATCAAAGCTGGTTTTGTTATTTGTTATAAAATCATTTTTTTCAAGTACTCCAAATGATGTTTGCTCTAGTCTTTTTATTAAATTTTTACATTTGTTTATATTTAAATCTAGGATGTTTACCTTTCTCCTATGTTTCATTACATCTTCTGAAAACTCTTTTCTATCAATATCTTTAATTAGTCTTTTTTCGGTAAGATCCATTAAATCATCTTTTAAGGCGGCTCTTTGTTTTTCTAGTGCATTAAGTCTACTGTTTAACATTTCTTTGAGTGATTTTGCGTCATCGATATATTTTACCATATCATTATCATGTTTTACAAATACATCATATAGTTCTTCGTTTGTAACTGTATCATCAGATAGAAGAGCAGTTAATTCAGGTGAAATTTTATCTTTAAATTCTAGTTTTTCAATTATTTTTAAAGCGTTTGTGTACCATCCTGGTATAAAGATAAGGCCTTCTTTTGCTTGTTCAAAGTTATCAAGTGGAAAACTAAGTACTGTATCTGATTTTTCATCTTTGATTTTGTATCCCACAATATTTTTTTCTTCATCAATTATCGTATCAAAAACAATTCCTAGTTTTTCTCCTGTATCCTCTAAAAATACAGGTTGCCCTTTCATATCTTTTTTTATTATCTTTTTTTCTTTTTTTGATGAAAATAACTTTTTTTGATCTGATTTTTCTTTTTTTATTTGTTCTTCATAGACAGGTGTGATCTCAGCTATTACTTCACTATCTTGTTCTTCATCTTTATTTTCTACCTGTTTTTCTACAGGTTGTTTTTCCTCTTTTTTATGTCTAAATCCTATCTTTCTTTTTTTCTTAATTTTTTTATCTACTTTTTTTAAATCTGAGGAGGTATTATTTTGTTTTTTATTTTCTTTTTTTCTTTTATTCTTAAAAAATGGCATTTATCAGGTTCCCTCCTATATTATTTAGAGATCACATCTACCCTCCAAAGTAAGTAATGGCTCTTTTTCTTCTTTAACATTTCGGAAGTATCTTACTATAATCCATACCATAAATATTAAAGGTATCATAAAAAAGGTTAGGATTAATGTATATACTCCGATAACTCCAAATGATAATGATAATAACTCAACTATACTTGCCTCTTTTTCAAGAATTATTATGTTTGATTTTATTATCATATAGATTACTACTAATGAAATAGTAATCAATCCAGTTAATAATAATTTTTTACGGATTTTACAACTTATAAAATAAGCTGTTATTCCGGCTATAACTACTGATAGTATAATAGCTGCTATTTGATCTTCAACAAGGAATATTATTGGTATAAGAACAAGTGATGCTAATACAGGCTTTTTAAAATTATTAATAATTTTTTCTTCTCCTTTTTTTTCTAAAATATTAGTATTTAGAATCCATCCTATATTTTTACTTAAACTTGATTTTACTCTTTTTTTGAGATTATATAGTTTTTTGGTAACATTCTTTTTTATTATTATTTTAGCTGGGCGTCTCCATGAGCTATCTATTAGAATATTAGTTGTTTTATCACCTATAAAAGTGATTGATGCAAGTAGGATAATCGTAAGTGAAGTCAATATCACAGCAGCTAAAATATCAAGAGTATATACTGTTGCCTCTGCGTTCCAGTTGTATAATCCTTTTATTACATTATCTGGAAACATTAGCCAAAATGGTGAAGAATACATCATTATATCACCAGTATATGAACCATTTTTACTTACGTTGGTTGTTACTGCTTTCAATTTTAATGTTTTTTCATCTCCTTTGTCTAATTCAAATATTTTTTTTGTAACAATATCCTCCATTTCTCCTTTTGCAAATACTATACCTTTTACTGGCATAGCACCAGGGTTTATTACTGGAAAGTTTTTTGAAAATGAATCTCTGTCTCCTCTAATTCGACCGAACTCAAGTCCGCTGTCTGGGCATCTATCATTTATTCCAACTGATGCTGTCATAGTGTCATAAGCAAATGCATGTATCATAGTGAAAAACAGTATATATGCAATTAGAAATGTAATTAAGGTTTTTTTAAGATTAAGAGGTTTTCTACCAAAAATGTTTAAACGTATTTTTTCTTTGATTGTTTTTGCTTTTTCTGGTAGTATAAATACTAATAATACTAGTATTACCGCGGATATTGTGAGAGGAGCAAATACGCCAACGTAGTTTATAGTATTTTTTGAGGCAGTAGGTTGAGATATTAAACTAAATCCTTCGTTAATCCATATACCAAACATTCCAACAAAAGGTATTTTTATTGGTTGCTGGCCGATTGATATTGCTTTACCCATTAGATGATCTTCTCTTATATATGGTTCAGGTATATGTGGTCCTTTTTGATCTGTCCAGTCGTTTTTATCTCCTTTTGTTGTTAGTAATATATTTCCTTTATTTGATGTTTCAATATCATAGATTCTGTGTACAACTATCTTTTCATCAGGCCAGCGTACATAACTCTTAAAAACTACGACATCACCCACTTTCAGGTCTTCTATCCTTTCAGGAGTCCATGCTACAATATCTCCTTCCATCAGAGATGGTTCCATCGAATCTGAGGTTACGAGAGCAACAGGGAAAGGTGTACCTGACCAGACTGATAGAAAACGGGCTATTATTAGAAATAAAGCTGCAAAGAACAATAGATTTCCAACAATACTTTTAATCGATAGCTTTATGGCTCATCCCATCCCAATTACTGCATCCCAATTTTTATAATGTATAAGTTTTTGGATATATTATATTTATCCTTGCTGACTGAAAATTTTATTATAAAAAATATAGAAAACTTATTTTTTAATTTTTTAACTTAATGTTATTTTTACCTGCACATAATAGGAGTATAGTTCTGATTTTAATGCGGTTTGATCAGATTGTGCCGCAAATTCAAGGTATCCTGAGCCTGATATCCAATCAGTTATAGACTCTGTTTTTTCTGCATATAGATATTCAGGAGAACTTGATGTTCCGTCTGTTAGTTCTTCCCAACTTGTTGATGATCGGTTATAAATCCATAGAGAGTGTCCAAATGACCCTGCATCATCTGTTCCATTTCCTCGCCATGTAAGATTTACCTCAGATATTGATCCAGTACTTTCGTCTATGGTAAAGTTAAATTTATGGTATGCATAATCTCCTAGATCACCTAAAGCTCCGCCATTCCATACATAATTGCTATCGTCTTCGTCTATTGCGCTATAGTTTCCTGCACTAAATTCATTATCTGCACCGTCAAATATCCCATCTTGTGCAAATCCTTTGTATCCTTGTCCATCTGTGTCATCACAGAGATAGGTATGTATACTTGATACAGTAAAGCTATAGGTTGTGTTTGTCCATAGTGTTCCGTCTGTAACATTTACACTCCAGTAGTATTTTGTATTGTAGCTATCCATGCTGCTGTTGGTTTGGCTGTAGGTTCCATTGTAAACTGAGTCGTTGTATCCAATAAGACCCCATGATCCAGTGGCATTAGTATGGAATGTTACGTTCATCGCATCAATGTTTGTATCGTTAACTTGGATGCGTAGTGTCGGGTTGATAGTTTGTCCGGTTGCTCCATTTGATGGGCTGGGGTTTGTTTGTGTGGGTGCTACATTTGGTATTTCTTGGGATCCAAAATCAAGGAAAGTAGATGAGTCATTCATGGTATTAAATGAAGCATTAATCCATGCTGTACTTCTATTAACTGATGAAATTCTTATTTCATCTAATATTCCATCCATCATTTCACTATTTGTAGACCATCCTCCAAATATTAAATCATTGTTATTGGTTGTATGGTTATCAGAGGCCTGGTAAGTGTCAACCAATGTATTATTTGCGTATAACATAATAAAATCATTAGTTTCATCCCAGGTCATTACATGATAATACCATACACCTGTTGATATTGCATCATCTTCACATCCAAGACCTGCTCCCCAAGCATCTGAGTTAACTCGCCCTCTTAAATCGTTTCCATTACCTGCATCTTCGATTTCAAATCCGTAATCAGTATTTTTCATAACAGTTGAACGCCAGCCAGCAATACTATCATATTTGCCCCAATATTCAACGGTAAAATCACCTGTAAGATCAAGATCACCTACTACAAAACAATTACCATCATTTGCATTTGGATTATTAAGATCAGCGGCGTTTCCTATTTTGCCAGCAATGCTACTTGGACTTCCAGTTCGCGTGCCATTCCAAAATGTTGAACCGCTACTATCAGTAATATCATTGCTAGCATCTGCCATATGCCACACGCCAACATAGTTACTATCCCATACATTTTGTACATCTTGTTTATCTGATGTACAAGTACTGCCATAGTACATATAAAAGGAAGTATTAGTTGTTGAACTAACAGTGTCTAGTTTCACCCATGAAACTAATTCTCCAGTTACAGGTTCCCATTTTTCTATTTCGTGTGGGTATCTGTTTGTTATATCTCCTGTATCCCAGTCTGTTGAGCTGTCCATGAATATTATATCGTTTCCTGTTGTATGTGCATTGTTTTTAAGGTCTGTATCTGTTGTACTTACTAGGACTGGGAAGTTGTTCAGATTTGAGTCTATCATAGAATGATTTATCCATATTTTTTTCCTGTAGCTGAAAGTGGATAGTATTCCTTTTTGTGTTCCAAATGTTGCAAATGTTGTGGGATTATTTGTGTTGTGATAGGTTGTGTTTATCCATGTGGCACTTCGAGCTGTATTTGAGATTCTTAGTTCGTCTAGTGTTCCTGTGAATGCTTCTCCAAGTACTAGATCGTTGTTGTTTGTGTTTATTGTTCCGCTGTAGCTTGTGTTGTCTTGGAATGCTCCATCTACGTATATTCTTATTTGACTTCCATCAAATGTCATTGTAACATGGTGCCAGTTTGTATCTGTACTTGTGCTGACGGTGTTTCCGTTTATATAGCCATATATTGTGTTTCCTGCTGGATTTAGTTCTAGGCTATATGCGTTTTGTCCTTTGCTGATTACTCCTTTGTTTGCTGCTATTGTTGTAAATGTGTATGAGACATTTGTCCAATGATAACTATCTGTTACGTTGACATACCATGTATAGGTTACACTGTTTGATAGTGGTGTTGTTAGATCGCATTCTATTGTTCCGTTGCCTGCGTCATTGCTGCTGTTCGTGTCTCCGGTGATACTTACTTCTATTGTCCAGTTCATTGTGTCTCCATCTGAATCATTTATGAGTGCTGATACTGTTGCTTGGGTTATGGATACACCTGTCGCGGTATCGCTTGGATTTGGATTTGTCACTGTTGGTGCAAAGTTTTCCTCTCCTAGTGGTCCAAATGGGCTGAATGATGTGATTCCTGTTGCCCATACCCAGTTGCTGGTGGTGTTTACATTTGTTGAACTTGCTTCTGTCCATATACCTGTGGACCAGTTGTATTCCCATATGGTAAGTGTTGATTCTAAGACATCTCCAAGATTTGAATCTTGGTATGATATGTTTATATCTACTGTTGCACCACCCTGTATACTTGAAAGGTTTACATATTCACCAAGATTTCCATATCCATTAGGATTTGTTGGAGTATCTGGTGTTTTATGAATTGATATGTATTCTGCGTTTGTAAGATTAAATAAAGTATTTGTAAGATTGATGTTTATTGCTTCTCCATTATAAATGTTAAATATCCCGTTTTGTGTTAAAATATTAGTCATTGTAAAGGTTGCTGAGCTGTTGATATTGAATGTGGCTCCATTATCTATTTGCATCTCATTTGTTGTAAGACTTGCTGTTATCGCTATTATTCCTGTTTGAACTGTGATATTATTATTTATTGTTGCAGCAGCGTTGCTTGTTATCTGAGCGCTGCCACTGTTTATATAAAGATTATAGAGGTTTCCATTTTGGGTGTTTATATCAATATTTGAATTTGTGCTTGTATTTATTTTTATTAAACCTGAGTTATGGGTAAAGTTTCCATCTATATCTATTGCGTATCCACCGTCTGTTTCATCTGTTATAAAAAGTGACCCTGTTGTTGATGTAAAATTGCCGTTATTGTTTATTGTTAAGCTTCCGAATTCATGGTTTTGAGATCCTATATCTAAGATTCCTCCATTTTGTACTGTGATGTTTCCTTCAAAATCAGAGATTCCAGAGATAGTAAGTGTCCCACCGTTTGCTATTGTTAGGTTTCCGTTTTCGTTGTAGTTTCCTGAGTATGTTCCTGCGTTTTCATCTAAAGCAGCTATTTGTAGAGCACTTGAATTTCTTGCTGTACCGGTTCCATTGACATTTCTTGGAGTATATTCAAACTTGTAATACCAACTCTCGTTAGTATAATTTGAATCCAAAGTTGTAGAGTTTACTCCTAAAGTAGTCCATGTGGATGCATCTTTACTTTCATACCATTCATAGCTACTGCCACTTTCAGCATCTGATTGATTGTCATAGTAGTCTCCACTTCCTGTGAGATCATCTAGTGTGAAGTTGTATGCACTTGTGATAGTTACATTTTCTACGTATGGTATTTCGTCTGCTGATGATATGTTCCAGTGTTCTTTTGCTGGTGTAGGGTCGTTGTTTCCTGCGTAGTCTGAGGTGTTCGCGGTTATTACGTACCATTTGTTTGTGGTCCATATTCCGTCTTGGTTGTCGTATGTCCATGCTTCGTTGTTGCTGTCGAATGCGTCGTCTGGATCTGCTTTTAGCCATGTTTCTGTTGCGCTCCATTCGCTTCCTGTCCAGTATGTGTCGTCTGTTTCGTTTTTGATTGTTAGGTTTACTCCGTGTACGATTCCGTATACTGGGTCTGTTGCGTCTCCTGTGATTGTTGTGGGTGTGCTTTCGTCTGCTATTGCGTCTATTGCGGTGTCTGGGTTTTCTGTGTCTATTTTTATTGTGTCGTTTGTTGTGGTTCCCCAGTTTCCTAGGTTGTCTTTTCCTCGTACGTAGAATGTGCATTCTTGGTTTTCTGCTCCTGTGTCTGTGTCTTGTTGGTCTCCGCCACTTGCTTCTTCTTCGGGTGTGTCATCGTTGTATTCCATGTAGTAGTCTTCTACTCCGCTTCCAGCGTCGTTTTCCCCTGACCAGTTTACGTATATTGTTGTGTCGTTGTCCCATTCTCCTCCTGTGCCGTAGCTGTCTGGGCTGCATAGTACGTATGTTGGTGCGTCTGGTCCTGTGTTGTCTAGTCTTAGTGGTTCGTCGTCTGT
>Ga0180433_10002348_pt1 | contig 29338 bp, 16 predicted proteins | sample SS_ome_8_FD_132980 | JGI IMG/M metagenome (GOLD analysis project Ga0180433, IMG submission 132980) | Hypersaline lake sediment archaeal communities from the Salton Sea, California, USA - SS_1_D_1 metaG | ecosystem: Environmental > Aquatic > Non-marine Saline and Alkaline > Hypersaline >... | reverse complement strand
GTACTTGAGGTCGAACAGCCACCGCAGAAGCATCTTGATGGGTATCAAGCCCATCCATGTAAGCAGCACCATCATGACCGAATAGCGAATGAATCCCATCTGCATATAGAGTCGTTTGAAAACGGTCGTCTTGAGGAGAAACGGTATCAGCAGGAAATAAACCACCAAGGCCACCAAGCCTGGCAATTCGCGCAGGTAGTAGTAGCCTGTTCCGGCTGACTCGAACGTGGGTAGACTTGAGCCGAGCCAGTGCACCCAGAAATACTCGGCGAGATGGACATTTGTAAGCGTGACGGCGCGATGGGGATCCCAGGGCTCATACGGCCCGAAGAAGTTCCAATTCGGCCCGCGGAAGAAAGTGCCCAGCACAATCAAGAGAACCCACAACACAAGGAAGCCCATCAGGAAAATACCGAGGGCAAACGGTCTTTCCTTAAGCGTGTAGTAGCCGTTGCCTTTGGGGTTTTTATCGAGATAAGGCAATGCACATAGTCCCAAGATAATCAACACGGGTAACAGGACGCCGGCAATCCAGGGATCAAAGTAGACCATGAGCTCCTGTAGGCCGACGAAATACCAGGGGGCCTTGGATGGGTTGGGTACGACGCGCGGATTGGCGGGTTGTTCGAGCGGGGCACGCACGAGGATGGCCCAGGCAATCAGGACGACGCTGACGAGGAGGATGCCGATCAACTCGACGTACACGAGATCGGGCCAGGTGAAAACCCTATCTGTGTGCTCAGCCTCGATGAGAGGTTTGTTTTCGGTCATATGTGTGTCATTGAGGGCCATTTGCCGAAAGCCAAGCCAGACGAAGAACGCGACGGCGAAGATCATCAACGTGATCGGTATATTGTCGGGTTTGGTGAGGATGAGGAAGAAATCGTCATCGAAGGCGCTGATGAAGTAAACGCAGGCGAAAACGAAGATAAGCGGTCCGGCGACCCACGGCTTCGTCCACTGCTGATAGTACAGCATGGCCAGCACCAGTAGAAACACGGTGAAGAGCAGCAAACGTTCGGGACCCAGAAGCCAGTTGATAAAATCGCGGATGCTGTTCCATTCGCCGCACGTGACAAACAAACCCACCATCACGATCGGAACAGCTAACATGACGTGCTTGATCCACTTGATCCGTTTGAGCGACAACGCCAGGGCAAAAAACAGAACGGTGCCGATCCAGAAGATCGTGTTCAAGAGCTCGAGATGTTCTGTCATGAATGCCAAAACGTGATCTCGCTTATGGGCGGTGTTCGGTCATCTTTATCGTGGGCCACTGAGGCCGCCGTCTTTACGAATGCGCCAGAAGTGGACCGCAATCAGGACTATCATCACGACCGGCAACGCGACACAATGAAGAACATAGAACCGCAACAGCGCAGCCGGGCCCACGATAGTTCCGCCCAGCAGGGCGAATCGCACGTCGTCGCCGGCATGAATCAAAGGTACGTTATCGATCTGGAGGAGCGAAGCGCCGGGGCCCTCGTGGCCAAGAAAGGGTGTGGCGGCCGCCATGTTCGTCCCGACCGTGACTGCCCACATCGCCAATTGATCCCAAGGCAGCAGGTAACCTGTAAATGAAAGCAAAAGCGTCAACACCAACAGAAAGACACCAACCATCCAGTTGAATTCACGAGGGGGTTTGTAACTTCCGGTCAGAAACACGCGAAGCATATGCAGCCAGACCGTGATGACCATGGCGTGCGCGCCCCAGCGGTGTAGCTCACGCACCAACCCGAAAGGCACATGCGCTCGCAAGCCCTGAATGTCGCGGTAAGCGTATTCGGCCACCGGTCGATAATAGAACATCAACAGGATGCCCGTGACCACCTCGACGACAAAGAGAAAGAAGGTCAGGCCTCCCATGTACCAGGTGAACGCCGGCCGAAGGCTGTTTTTGCGAACCGCAATGGGATGGATGTGGAGGAAAAGGTTGCTGAGCACAGCGAGCGCCCGGGTTCGGCGGTCGCAGGGCAGCGTGTGTCGAAAGACAGAACGCCATAACTGCGAATGACGAATGGAACAGCTGATTCGTGTGAACAGACTCATGTCGGGTCCACATCTCGCCGGCCTTGAATGGCACACGATACGGATACGTAACTATTGGGATCGTTCCACTGGCCCTTTTCCTGCTGGAACGTCTTACTGCGGTCCACGATCACACGGCCCTGCTCGACGGCGATTTTGTAACGTTCCAAGGGTCGAGGTGCCGGTCCCTCCACGTTGATTCCATCTTGCCGGAAACCGCTGCCGTGGCACGGGCACTTGAACTTGCGCTCGTTTTCAAGCCAGTTGACGAGACAGCCCAGGTGCGTGCAGGTTGTGCTCAAAGCGGCAATCTTGTCTTCGAGACGAACGACCATAATGCCGTCGCTGCCGTGGTCTTGATTGACACTACCTGGGGTCATGGCCACATATTTTGCAAGATCGTCGATGGGGACACGCGGATTGGGCTCGTCTAGCACGTTGGGCATCATGAAGCGTTGCAGCGTGCAGACGCCGACTACGGAACTCCCGGTCAAGGCAAGCCAACCGATGGCGGGTGCAGACACGACCGTTCGCCGTGTGACCTGGCTGCGCGACGCTTGGCTAATCGAATCCGCGGCTGGGCGGATAGGAGCGGGTGCCGGTATTTGCGTGGTGTCAACTTCGACAGTCTCGAACCGGATTACGTCAACGGGGCACTCTTTGGCCGCATCCATGATGAGCTCGGTCCGCGGTTTGTTGAACGCTGCTTCCAGGGCCGCGGGACGAATAAGGCACATATCCTCCTGCACGTCGAAAACGTCCGGGCAGATCGTCTCACAGGCATCGCAGGCGATGCAGCCCAACTCGATCCATACTTTCGTTACCAACCGAACTGTGGGCACGGCCTTCTGCCTCCGTGGTACTGCGTTGCTGCATGACGACCAACGATAGCCGATCCGGCCCGGATTGTATCACGATGCGTGTGGCTTGCGTATTGCGTGGGGTTTGTGGGAAGGTTGCCAACAACCTGCAAGTGGAATATAAGCACTCCTAGGGCCGTCCATGAACGGTGCTCGTCCGGTTTTCTTGCGAGTGGTGCCTCAGGCGGTTCTCGTTTCATCGAGCGCCCGCCATTTCGACTCGGATACGGAGATTACCTAATTCGATCATGAGGTGGCTCGTATGACTCCCGCATTTTCAGTTCGCTGCCGTTGTTTTGCTCCGAGTGCATGCTGCGTCTTGCTGCTTGGTTTTACGGCATCGGCGCTGGCTCAGCCAGCGGGTTCATCTGTGACGCCCCGGCGGCCACGGGCTGCCTTATCCGAAGCTGCTCCAGATCAGGCTGCTGAGGCTGCAGCACCTTCTGTGCCGGCGGTATCCTCCGAGGCCGCGATTCTCGACCCCACGCAGGGACATCCGTTGATTCTCCGTCCCGGGGAGGAGTTTCGTTTTTTGATGCGGCTTGGTCCTGGGATCAGGGGCAACCTATCACCTATTTTGCGTCATGGCCGGGCCTCGAAAGTGACGTTTCCCCTCAAAGCGGTCGGCACGTTGAACGTTTTTCAAGAGCGGTACGCGTCCGCAACGCTTCGGTTGCCGGAGAAGATGCCGACCGGTATTTACGACCTCGTTTTAAGCAGTGACGATCAAAGCGTATTGGCGGCACACAGCATCAAGGTTGTCAGCGCGTTCAAGTCGCGGTTCCGGTTCGTTCATCTGTCCGACATGACGATTGGTGATCCGAGCGCGCCGGCCTTTGACGACCGCCTGGTTGAAGAGATCAACCTGTTGGCGCCGGAGTTCATCGTCACGACCGGCGACTACGTGGCCTGGGGGCGGGCCTTGGATGATCCGACCCGTTGGCGAAAGGTGATGCGTTTCTTCGCGAAATTCGATGCACCGGTGTATATGGTGTGCGGCAACCAGGATCATGAGGCAAGTTTCACGCGCTATGTGGCTCAGTCGCCCATCGGTACGTTTGATTACGGGCGCTATCACGGCATTTTGCTGTTGGATCATGCGGCCCATCCGTTGGATGCCGATCAGCTTGAATTCCTCCGCCGTGATCTTGATGCGCATAGGGACACTTTGTTCAACATGATCGTGATGCATAACGATGACCTGTTCTTTTTGGATCAACTGGGTCCGCGGGAATCGTTGGCGGGTTACCTTCGCGCACGCAAGGTGCAGATGATCATCACCGGCGGAAGCGACGATTGGGATCGTACGGAATATATCAACCAGCTGGAAGGCCTTGAGGACCTGAATTACATTCGCACGCACCAATCGAGTACGTGCTTACGCGGCCGGGCGACCGGAGTGAGCCACTATCGTGTGATCGAGGTCGATGGCGAAAACGTATCGTATGTCTATCCGGACGATACCAGCACCCTCAATGTGGAGCATTCGATCCCCGTCGGTTTCCTACGGACTTTTTTTGAGCCCGAAAGGAAGACGCGGGTCTTTGTCAGCGTTCAGAATGCTTTGAATCAACGTTTTGACGATGCGCGGGTGTGGATTCCTGTTGCCAAGAATGGGGACAGGCAGCCGCAAGTTGCTGGCGGCCGACTGGTGCAGAAGCTCGATGCGGGGACCGAGTGGGTGTGCGAGGTCGCGGTGGATTTACCCGATAAGGGTGGCGTCCGCGTGCTGGCTGCCACACAAGGGGCATTGCCGAATCCGGTACCGGTCGAAGTGGCGTATGCGGGAAGTCACGAGCTGGGTTTTCGCGCCGAGCGTACCAAGACTGGGTTGAGCTATTTCAAGTGCGATCAGAAGATTAACCTTGAACTGACCAATACAACCGAGCGTGAGTTACGGACCTTTCCGGTGGTGCGTCTCAATGGTAACGTACTCCCTCTCCGTACCGACGGCGGTTCCAGTTGGCCGGTCACCATCCCACCGTCCGGCAACTCCATCCTTTCGCCGGAATTCATTCTGGGGCGTGTCAGCCCGGGCGAACACCTCATGCAGTTGATCTTTCTGGAAGATCCCATCCGGCGCGTTGTCACCTTTCCGGTGACGCTGGTTGCGCAATAAGTGTCGCGGCCCATTGCGGTTAAGCCGCGGATAACGAGTCAAGCCATACGACATCCAGCAAAACCACTCTGAAAAACACTGCGGATATCACCTCATCTTATCGCGTTGATCAATGCTTGGAAGCAAGGAACCGGGAAACGTCGAATCCCGGTCAAGGCGACCTGATCCCGATGGCGTGGCAGGGACAGGCGAATTGAACAAGTGACCACGCAAGAAATGGAGCTGCGGTGATGTTGAAAAGACGGTTGATGAAATGGAGCGTTTTGTTGACGAGTACGACCTTCGCAGGTTTGGCTCTTCCAGGTTGTGACGCAGTGACTGGGATTATTGACCAACTGCTGGGCCTCGTGGGCGTTGCGTAAGAAAGACCTTGCGCGCAAGACTCGGTTCTCCTTGTTCAAGACTTTGGAGGGGTTTTGCCCTGGATGACCTTCTCGCATTGCGGAGATGGCGAAGAGGTGTGAGGGGCATCCAGGGTTTTTTTACAAAACGGACGTAGGGCATTCAGCCGGTCGCGCCACATCAAAAGATCGTAGACGAGTGCCGTCGGTAGAAGTTGCCGGTGACTTGAGCGATGGGTTTGTCGTCATTGAGCCTGAAAAAAATCTGTTCAGAAGCGGGGACGCGTACGATGTCTGTAACAACTGTGGACAAGTCGTTGGGGCGTTTAGGATTGGACCCGCATCGCCTTTGTTATGTTCCGGATCGCCGAATCCGGACCCAATCAGCCGCTATTTCTGCGCTGAGAGTTGTCGAATGGATTCGGACAGGAGCCGGGCTGGAAGTTGAGCCAGACGAAAAGGCGCTTTTTGTTGCCCTGCATACCTGTGCGCATCGTGCGGCACAGCAGGCCAGACGTACTCACGTTTCAGAAGTAGAACGAACCCAGTGGAACGTTGGGTGGCGAATGATCCGTGCGTACCTTGCCGAGAAGAATCTTGGATTGGCGTATTCCATGGTCGGTCGGTTCTCTGCTCAGAACACCGACGAAGACGACTTGCTGAGTGATGCACTGTACACGTTGATGCGGGCCATGGAGCGGTTCAACCCTTGGAAGGGCTTTCGGTTCAGTACATACGCGTGCAATGCGATCGCGCGAGAACTGATGCGTCGCAACAACCGAGAGAGTCGGCACCGCAAGCGGTTCCTCATTCAGCATGAGGCGACATTTGACCGTCCAGCGCGTGAACCTGATTTCGGGACCGCGCTACGTATTGAGAGGCTGAATGCGATACTCGAGAAAAATCTGGGCGAATTGACCGAACTCGAATCGATGGTTCTGAGGGGGCGGTTTCGTGGGGATCGCAAGAGTCGATTCACCTTGCAGGAAATTGGCGATGCGGTTGGGTTGAGCAAGGAGCGCGTTCGGCAAATCCAGAACAGTGCACTGAGCAAACTGCGCAATGCGATGAACCAAGACCCCATTCTTCAATAATGAACGGCAGGGACGTGCCGTCGGGGTTACGCAGCTTATCTGATCGTTGAGCGGCGACAATGGCTCGGTTGGCAAGAGCGGGACAAGCGGGGCCCTATGACAGAATTTGTGTGGATTGTTGCGAGATATTCTGCGGATTTTGTAGTCATTTGTCGCGTAAGTAAAGCGTGGCGTCGTTAGCTAACGTCCAGGTCGGTTGTGACCGGCGAACCTTTCTTGCTTGGTTATCTTGGGCGTGTTAACGCTTGGCCAGTTCGCTCAGTGCAGCTTCGTACCAGGGTTGGCCGAACCGCCGCCGGCCGTGCTGACACAGTGCGCCGACCGCGACGGGTGCGATCGGTTCGGTGGCCCGGAGAAAAGGCACGATCGCGCCGGGTTCATCGCGGCAAGCCACGATGCCGGTGTGTTCTTCATCGGGGTGGCCGGGTCGGATGCGATTGGCGATCTCGGCTTGCGTAAGGGGGACCGTCGTTTCGAAAATCAGCTCGGGCTGACGAATCCGCCGTTCGGCAATCAAGCCGAGGCAGACGATCTCTTTGATGTCCGCTTCTGACAGCGCTAACTCTTCTTTCAATTCCCGGCTAATACTCCCAAACGCATCGACCGTTCCGTCGTCCCGATGGTCAACCGCCTCCAACGCGCCGCCAAACATGTGAACGTAGCCGCCATAAAAGGCTACCCGATGGTTGCGCCGGCCCAACAGCAGCCAACCGTCCGATGTGATGAGCGTCGCTGAAGTTCCGATTGGATTACTGAACAGATCCCAACCGAACTCATCACCCCGCTCATGATTGAACAGGTTGGTGCCGACGAAGTTTGCGTAGTCGGTGGGACCCGCGTCGATGAGAAGTTCGCCATTCTCAACGCGATACGCCAAGCAGCGGGTAAGTTGTCCATTGAAAAGCAAGCGCCCCGTGTTCTCACACTCGGCAAGTTTCTCCGCCCAAGTTTTTTCTATCAGCGCATCAAGCTCGGCGTGGGGTGGCCGAGGCTTCTCGTGCCAGTCGACCCGCACCTGCCCGGGACGAAACGTGCCGAATACCGCGACTTCAAACACGTGCTCGTCTGTCAAGGAGCGTTTTTCCTTAGGCTTTTGTAGAATTCGCTGCTGAAGTCTTTCCACTTCTGTTGCAGTGCGGCAACGACTTTCGGATAATCTTGGGCCACGTTGTATTTCTCGCCGGGATCCACTTCGAGGTTAAACAACTCGGCCGGTGGAATTCCGCCCGTCTCAGCTTCTTCTTCTGAGACTCGTTTTTGTCGAAGCTTCCATGGCCCTACGCGGATCGCTTCAATCGCTTTTTCGTAGTTGAAGTAGAACAAGTGGTCACGCGGCGATAGTTCTTTCCCGGCCAGAAGAGGAAAGATGTCAATCCCATCAACAGGTCGATCCGAGGGTACTTCGCCACCGGCAAGCTTGATGAACGTGGTATAAAGGTCCATGGTTGAAGCGATTTCCGCGCTCACTTGCCCTTCCGGAACACGCCCGGGCCAACGGACGATACATGGGACGCGCATGCCGCCTTCGTAGGTCGAGCCTTTCGCCGCCTTTAGGGGGCCAGGAAGCCCCGCATGCCAACGCTCGACGCCGTTTTGGAGCATCCTTTTCGGCGGATTTGTCCAGGGGCCGTTGTCGCTGGTGAACACCACGAGCGTGTTATCATCAAGTCCCTCTTCTTGCAGAACTTGGAGAATCTGGCCGACGCTCCAGTCAATGGTCTCAATCACATCGCCGTAGAGCCCGTTGTAGGATCGGCCTTTAAACTTCTCGGAGACGGCCAGGGGGAGATGCGGCATCGTGTAAGGCAGATAGAGAAAGAACGGGGAATCTTTTGACTTGCGGATGAACTTGATTGCTTCGTCGGTGTAGCGATCGGTCAGCGTTTCTTGCTTGACCGGATACTCGATGGCTTCCTTGTTGCGATAGAGTTTGAGCGGCTCATCCGTATTGACCCAAGGCTTCATCATATCGTTGCTGTAAAGCAAGCCGAAGTACTCGTCGAAGCCGTGGTCGTTGGGTAAGAATCCTTCACGGTGTCCCAGATGCCATTTGCCGATGCAAGCGGTGCGGTACCCCCGTTCTTTGAGGGCTTCGGCAAGGGTGACTTCCGAGGCGGGCAGCCCAATGGTGTCTTTCGGGAAAAGCACACGGTATACGCCCGTGCGCGGCGCATAACGGCCCGTCAGCAGGCTTGCTCGCGACGGTGAGCAACACGTGGCTGCATAGAATGACGTGAGCTTGATCCCTTGTGTCGCCATTCGGTCGAGATGGGGCGTGTAGATCGTCGGGTGGCCGTAACAGCTCAGATCGCCATAGCCGAGGTCGTCGGCAAACAAGAGCACGAAGTTCGGGGACTTCGGCGCCGCCCAAGCAGTTGTACACGCGACCAACAGAACAATCATTCCAAGCCATGCCATCCGTTTCATATTGTGCCTCCTTGTGTGGTTGTTTGTTCTTTATGTCGAAAGATGCTCCGGCCTCAACTACCGAAGGTAGCCAGCCATCATCATGGACCCGGTTCACGGGCAATCGTATACGCGAATTGGATTCATGTTAAGCGCATTTGCTGGACGCGTCACGTCGTGGGAGCAAGCACGTTTTCGGATGTCGTTTCACATTTGCACGGCTTACAGTATGGCTTGCTTTCTGCGTTAATGAACGCAGCCCCAATCGGGTTTATTGAGATCACAGGGGTCGTTCAGTTCCCTCATCTGGGTTTCGAGCCGATTTGTCATCTCTTGAACACGCTTCGCTTGCGCCGGGTCGTGGGCCAGGTTGTTGAGTTCCCATCGATCATTTTGTAAATCAAACAGTTGCGTGGTTTTCTCGCCGTTGACATTGTACAGGACAAGTTTCCAACGGTCCGCGCGAAGGCCACGCTGCACGTGCATGTACGCATAAAAGACATCGTCTCGGATTTGGGCTTTCTGATCGGCCAAGAGAGGTTTTAGACTCTTGCCCTCGACCGTTTGGGGAACGGGTGCTCCCGCCAGCTCACAAAGCGTTGGATAAATATCGGGTAAGTAGCACAGCGCGTCCGACTTTTTGGTTTGGGGGATGTTCGGACCCGTGACGATCAGCGGGACCCGAACGCTGTGCTCGTACAGGTTCTGTTTGCCCATCAAGCCATGTTGCCCTACGGCAAGTCCGTTATCACCCGCGAAGACGATGATCGTGTTGTCGGTTTGGCCGCTGTCTTCTAGTGCTTGGAGCACCCGACCGATGTGGGCGTCAAGGTGCGTGATCATGGCATAGTAAGCAGCGATGTGCTCGCGAACGACCTCGCGCGTACGCGGAAACGGGGCGAGCTTCTCGTCACGAATCATCAACTCGCCGTTGTCGAAGGGGTGTTCCGGCATGAAGTTTTTCGGAACCTCGAGGCGCTCGGGCGGATACATATCGGTATAGGCCTTCGGCGCCATTCGTGGATCGTGGGGTGCGGTGTATGAAACGAAGGCGAAGAAAGGCTTGTTGCCTCGATACGTCTTGATGAAGTCGATGGCGGCATCACTGAACAGCTCACTGGAGAATGTCTTTCCGATAGACGCGTTCTTGAGCGGATACCGGCCGGTGGGGTCAAAATCGTACACGGGTATTTTCAAGTGATTGCTCATGCCGCCGAAAAAGATTTGGCTGCCGTGCGTGAAACTCCGCGCGAATGAAGCGCGTCCGTTGTGCCACTTGCCGGTACCAAAGGTTGCATAACCGGCGTTCTTCAGAACCTCGGGCAAGGTGGGATCGGTTGGGGGAATTTCCTGGCCGGTGTTAGTCAAGTGGAACAAGGTTTTTCCGCTCATCAGCATGGCGCGACTGGGTACACAGACGGCCGGGCGCATGGAACCCATGATGTGGGCATGGGTGAACGTGATGCCGTTCCTTGCCAGCCGATCCATGTTCGGCGTCTTGATGTCGGGGTTGTTCAAGGCATGAATCGTGTCAAACCGCTGATCGTCGGTGAACAGGAAAAGAATGTTCGGTTTTTTCTTCCCGTTGTTACCTTTATCAGCGGCCGACACATGACCGACGAAGGTTTGCGAAGCGATAAACGTGATTGCGATTGAAAGAACATAGCAGCGTTTCATTTCAGTGGTCCTCGGATAACTGGCAACGGTTCTGGTTCGTCCATGTGATACCACGATAGACCCATCAAGGCACATAGCCAAGGACGCTCCCCCCCCAATGGGATTACCGTGATTGAAACGACATGACAAACGGTGTGCGTTTACGATGGGGTTGTCGGAAGGACGCCTCGCCAGCTCCGCGAGGTCGGGATGCCATGTCGGATTGACATATCGGCCGTTTAGCATAAAAATATACAAATCGTAATACTGTCTGCCGCAGGTCGCCTCGTTCCAAAGGAGAGATCGTGTTCGATTTACAAACGCCGGCACCCCTGCTCGCCATGCACATGGCCAACGAATTACTGACGCCTTCGGTTGCGTTTGGGCTGATCGTGTTGGCGGCAGCCTGTTTGGCGGTCGCCTCTGGCCGCGTGAAGGCCCAGTTGGATCCAGCCCAGGTCCCGATGATGGGCGTGTTGGGGGCTTTCGTGTTCGCCGCCCAGATGATCAACTTTCCGATTCTACCGGGAACGAGTGGCCATCTCGGCGGCGGGGTTCTGTTGGCGATTCTCCTGGGCCCCCATGCCGCCACTTTAGTGATGGCGTCCATTTTAATCGTTCAATGTTTGATTTTTCAGGATGGCGGCTTGCTCGCGTTGGGGGCCAACATCCTCAACCTCGGCGTGATTCCCTGTTACTTGGGCTACGGCTTGTTCCGCGTGATCGCGGGCTCCAGGCCCTCGGCCGTCCGCCTTTACGCCAGCGTGTTCTTGGCCACCCTGGCGGGGATGCTTGCTGGTGCAGCAGCGGTACCTTTTGAGGTGGCCCTTAGCGGTGTCTTGCGTGTCCCGTTCGCCAAGTTTCTGTGGGCGATGATCGGGTTGCACTTGCTGGTCGCGCTGGGCGAGGCATTGATCACGTTCGGCGTGATTGTCTATTTGGCCAAAGTTCGGCCACAGAGTCTCGGTCCCGTTGCGGATCGGTTGACATCGGCTGCGGCGGGTTGGAGCCTTTTTCCTGTGTTGGCGTCGTTCCTGGTCGTCGCCCTTTTGTTGGGTGGCGTGGTATCCCATCTGGCCAGTGAGTCCCCGGACGCACTCGAGTCCATCACGGCTGCCGAAGAAACGCCGGACAATACGGTGGTCGAGCCCAACGCCAGCGCCCTAGTATCTAAAGTGTCGGATATGCAAGCGCAAACGGCTTTGTTGCCCGATTACCAGTGGACGAGTCTCAGCGGCGTCGTTGGGACGCTCGTGACGTTGTTCGTTGTCTGGTATGTCGGTCGCGTTTTGCGGCGTAAGGAAGCTTCTTGTCGTTCAGGCGTTCCTATTGAGAACCAGCCGCGCCCATGAACCGAATCACCATGGTGCAGACTGACCCAACCAAACGCTTCTCCAATCGGGTTGAGTACTATGTGAAGTACCGCCCCCATTATCCTCACGCGATTGTCAATTTGATGTGCTGGGAAATGGGCCTAACGTCCGACTCGCTGATTGCGGATGTCGGTGCCGGGACCGGTTTCCTTTCGGAGTTGTTCCTTACCCATAAGAATCTCATCTTTGCGGTGGAGCCGAACAGGGAAATGCGAGCGGCGGCTGAAGTTGCGTTTGGCCATCATCCGATGTTTCGCAGCATCGACGGCACGGCCGAGAACACCACGCTTGTCGACCACAGTGTCGATTTTATCACCGCCGGACAAGCGTTCCACTGGTTCGATGCCGACCGAGCCAAGGTGGAGTTCGTACGGATCCTCAAACCGGGTGGGCAGGCTTTGTTCACGTGGAATTGGCGGGATACGAATTCCACCCCGTTTGCGCGAGCGTACGAGGCGTTTTGTCAAGAAATCAGCGAAGAGTATAAACAACTCAAGGATCTTGCCGCGATCGAATCCAGCCTGAAGGCTTTCTTTTCTCCGCACGGATGCCAACGTCGTTCATTCCGGAACGCTCAAATGCTTGACTTTGAGGGTTTCAAGGGCCGAGTCCTTTCTTCATCATATACGCCCATGCCGGGACATCCGAAGTATGAAGGTATGATCGCTGAGCTCAGGTGCCTTTTTGATCGGTATCATGTGGAGGGTCGAATCCGTATCGACTACGATACGCGGGTCTATTACGGACGGCTGGGATCGTCCGGTATTTTTTCTACTTGATGACGCGGTATGCATCACCACTATATTGATCGCTTTGCTTACCAGGACTCCCCCATTCATCGGCTCGATCCGCGGGCCAAGATCTTGGCCGTTCTCGCGTACAGTATCGTGCTCATTTCGTTACCGCGGTACGTCGTTCCATCGCCTTGGTACGCCGTGTTTCCGTTCGTCCTGTTGATGTGGGGAGGTATTCCGCTCAAGTTTGTCGCCAAGCACACGCTCATCGTTTCACCCTTTATCGTTTGTGTTGTCGCCTTTGTGCCGATGTTCGACTCAACGCCGATGCGGTTGACCGATACGATCATCGTGCAAGGCGGCTGGTTGGCGGTCGTATCGATCCTGGCCCGTTTTGTGTTGGGTATGGCGGCACTGATTGCGCTGGCCAGCACGACCCGTTTCCCTGAGCTGCTCAAAGCGTTGGAGCGACTTCGTGTGCCGTCGTTGTTGGTCACGCAGCTGCGGTTTCTGTATCGTTACTTGTTTCTGCTCCTGGATCAGGCGATGCATTTGAGGCAAGCCCGGCTGGTTCGGGATGCAGGTCGTGGCCCGACGCGTTGGCGTTGGCGTGCCGGAACAGGACAGATTGGCGTGCTTTTCATTCGGACGTTGGAACAGGCTGAACGCACGCACCTGGCGATGATCGCCCGGGGTTACGACGGCACCATCCATTTGCTGAAGCCATTACGTTGGTCCAACCGTGATTCGGTGTTTCTTCTGGTCACGTTTGTCTATGTGGTGTTCATCCGTTGGGGTTATCTGTTGGAGGCGTTGATTCGTGTCTGAACCGGTGCTCCACGTCAAGGAACTGCATTACACGTACAGCGACGGCACGTGTGCCTTGCGCGGCATCGATTTGACCATCGCTCGCGGCGAGAAGGTCGGACTTGTGGGGGGCAATGGTTCGGGCAAGAGCACGCTGTTGATGTGCATTAATGGGTTGTTTCTTAGTCAGGGCACCGTTCGCGTGGCAGGCGTCGAGTTGACGGCCGGTCGGGCGAAGGAGATTCGCGGTCGGGTGGGGCTCGTTTTCCAGAGTGCCGACGACCAATTGTTCATGCCGACGCTCGCCGATGATCTTGCGTTCGGGCCGATCAACCTGGGACTCAGCGAGACGCAAGCCCAGCAGCGCGTGGCGGAGTCGGCGGAACAGATGGGATTGACGGAGTTACTGGGTCGGGCACCGCATCACCTTTCCATGGGGCAGAAGCGCAATGCCGCTATCGCATCGGTATTGGCCTTGCGGCCCGAAATCCTGCTCATGGACGAGCCATCGAGCAGCCTCGACCCGCGCTCGCGCCGAAGGCTCATCACGGTTTTGGCATCACTGAATACCACGATGCTGATCGCGTCACACGACCTCGCCATGGTGGCTGCACTATGTCCGCGGGTTGCGGTGATCGACGACGGCCGCATCGTCGCCAACGGCTCGACGGCCGACATCTTTCGCAACGCAGTTCTTATGGAGAAGCACGGCCTGGAAGCCTGGCCCCAAGACGGATCGTGAATGCTCCTCATGATGTCCCTTTGCTTCCGTGGGGACACGTGTCTACAGTGAAGCGTAGGGACACGACTTCATATTCCCAGCGCTGACAACTGGCGTCGCGATCGGCTATGGATATTCAAAAACGAATCGCTGAAATCATGGCTGCAGAGGCCGCTGCGATTACCTCCGTTCAGGTTACGCCGAAATTTGAGCAAGCAGTCCTGGCGCTCCGCGACGGCCCCGCCAAGGTTCTTACGACGGGGATGGGTAAAGCCGGTCACGTTGCCCGCAAGTTTGCCGCGACGCTTTGCTCCACGGGGACCCCTGCCGCTTACGTTCATCCCGGCGAAGCCGTTCATGGTGACCTTGGCCTGATTGGCAAGGACGACGCGATCGTCGCGTTCAGCACTAGCGGCAAGACGAACGAAGTGATCGAAATGCTGCAATTGGGTCGGCACCTCGGTCTCGAGACGATCATCGGCATCACCTCGCATCCAGACTCGCCGCTTCGCGAACTCAGCGATATCGTCATTGATATGGGTGTCATTGAGGAACCGTGTCCCCATGGCCTGACGCCTTCAGCCAGTATGGCCGTCATGCTCGCCATTAGCGACGCCATCGCCCTAACGCGGATGGAACTTAAGGGCGTGAGCCGCCACGACTTCGGCCTACGCCATCATGGCGGCTACCTAGGCCGAAAAGCCCGCACGGACAATGAGTGAACGTGCCGAACAAGAAAGGTCCTGCGGAGCACAGGACTGTGAGCCTCGGCGAGGGAAACCCATCCCGCCTCGCCAGCTTACCGAATAGGGTTTTGCTGCTGAACCGCCCGGGTTCACGAAGCGTGCCGATCCCGCTCCGGTTATCATGGCGACGGCATATTGTGGACGTGCGATACGTGACGAGAGAGTGACCGATGCTACAGAAGGAGCACAATGGACATGAACCGAAGTGAGCGAAAGATCGGTTTAAGCCTTTTCGGCTGGATGGCAATGACCTTCATCGCGGGTGCTCTCGCGACGCAAGCATTGGCAGAAGACGCAACGACTCGTCGGCCGCCTAATTTCATTATCGTGTTTGCTGATGATCTTGGGTACGGCGACCTTTCTTGCTATGGCTCCAAGAAGATCCATACGCCGCATCTGGATCGGATGGCTAGCCAGGGGATGCGATTTACGAGTTTTTATGTCGCTGCTTCGGTTTGTACGCCGTCACGGGCGGCATTACTCACGGGATGTTATGCCCAACGTGTGGGCTTGCCTGGTGTGCTATTCCCCAACTGTATGGAAGCAGGACAAGCCGATGGCAAGGCCATCGGCTTGAATCCGGCGGAGATCACTCTCGCGGAGCTATTGAAAGACCAGGGTTATCGTACCGCCTGTGTTGGCAAATGGCATTTGGGCGATCTCCCGGTCTTCATGCCCAACAATCACGGCTTCGACGAATACTTCGGGTTACCCTACAGCAACGACATGTGGCCCCACAACAAGAAGCGCGACTACCCTCCGCTGCCCTTGATTCGCAATGGTGAGGTGATCGAAACGAATCCCGATCAGCGGTTCCTGACGGCACGCTACACAGAGGAGGCGATCCGCTTCATCAAAGACAATAAGGACAAGCCGTTCTTCCTCTATTTGCCGCATAGCATGCCGCATCGACCTTGCCATGCTTCGCCGACGTTCACACAGCGTTTTACGAAAGAACAGTTTGAATCCATTAACAAGGAAGATCGCCGGTCGTTTGATTTTCTCTATCCTGCCGCAGTGGAAGAGATCGACTGGAGCATGGGTCAGATCCTGGATACGCTCAAACAGATGGGATTGGAAGAAAACACGCTCGTTCTTTTTACGTCCGACAACGGCCCTGCGGTAGGAAGTGCTCGCCCTCTATCGGGTCGCAAAGCATCGATGCTTGAAGGGGGTCTGCGTGTTCCCTGCATTATGCAGTGGAAAAAAGCGGTTCCTGTCGGAACAACCTGTGACGCGATGGTCACCGTCATGGATTTCCTGCCGACCTTTACTCATCTGGCAGGAGGTGTGATGCCCAAGGATCGCGTGATTGATGGCAAGGACATTCGGAACTTGATCGAAGGACAGAAGGATGCCAAAACGCCGCACGAGGCCTTTTTCTACATGACGCAAAAAGGCAAAATAGCCGCCGTCCGCAGCGGTAAGTGGAAATACTTTTTCAAGGGGCCACGGCTCTACGATCTCAGCACAGATATTAGCGAGCGAAACAACGTGGTCAACGATCATCCGGAGATCGTTGCTCGGCTTCGCGAACGGGTGCGGCAATTCGAGGGTAATCTCAAGGCTCATAGCCGTCCCGTCGGCAGTGTGCCCCTACCACTGCCCAAGTAAGCATGGTTGACTTGAGCTGCGCATTCCCCAACACATTGGCGTCGGTGAAGTTACTTTCGTTGCGGTCGTCCATTTCGGATCCGGCCCGCATACGCGTCATCGAAATAAGCGGAGCCGCTCTGGCCTTGCGTGTGGAATTTGAGGGAAAGGCGTTTAGCTCCCTGCGGAGCAGTGGCTTGTAGATGAACCCACGTCCATTGTTTTGATTGACCGGCGACACGGTTCTTGGACTCGACGGTTTGCACGATGCTGCCGTCGTTTTTCGTGAAGTCCAGTGAGATCCAGGCCGTCCCTTTGCGATCTGAGATGTCGGCACGAACCCACGTGCCAATCACGTATAGTGTGCCCGGCTGAACACTGCTGGTTTCGGTCATCTGGCGAAGGACAAGTTGACCGGTTCGGGCTTTCATCTGTTGTGATTTGCAACCGGTGTGTGCGACGCGATCGGAAACGGCCACCAGGTGTGCACTATAGTTTTTGGGATTGACCGGTTCAAAACCAACCGCGATACCGGCTCTAGATGCACCGTGGTTTAAGTCTTCCATGCTGGGGTTATGCAGCATGTTCTCTGCGTCAGGGGCCTCGCGTGTGCCGAGAACGAAATCGAGTCGATTCGATCGACCCGGCAGCAAAGGATTGGCAGCCAGGGCTTCATAACGATGCAAGCCTTTCGCCGTCGCGACGATTTTGTAACGCGCGGGTAGACACGCTTCGAATTCGTATTGGCCGTGGCGATCGGTTTTCGTCGTTAAACCGCCGGGTTCCAGCACAATCTCGACATTCCGCAGGGGCTTACCGTCATCGCCGTTTCTTACCGTGCCGGCCAGGGTTGCATGGCCATCGGGCTCCAGTTCAACGTCAAGAACGACGTTCTCCGCTTTCTTCACCTTGATTCGTTTTCGAATCGTTTTGTAACCGCGTTTGTTGATCTCGATGGTATGTCGCTTAGGCTTAAGTTTTGCAAGGAAGTAGTTGCCCAACGGATCGGTCATGTAACCGTTCGTGGCAGCGCCGGCCGTCACGCGCACATTGACGAGTGGCGTGCCGAGCCCGGCCACGGTGACCTTGCCGCTGATGGCACCCGTCATATCTGTCGGCTTGGCCAAGGCGGCAACAACGGTGTATTGATAATGGGGTCTGTTGGGCGAACCGTCCGCGTTCGTGTCGCTATCGCCGTAGACCCAGTCGAATTCAGGGGTGTTCGGATCGCATAAGCCCATGGGTAGCACGGCGACCATTTCAGGCCACTTCGACCAGTGGTCACGAAATGCTTGTACCATGTATTCGGCGCGCGTGAATTCGTCAATGACCGGATAACCGCCCACGCGTGTATGAGTACGGTTCCCCAGGTCGTATCCGGTTGCCGTTATCATCACGCGGAGAGGTCGCCTGCCAAACGCGCAGAGCCGTCGCCATTCGAGCAGATAGGCATCAATCGCTGAAGTCGTTTCCGGTGTCACTGTCTTGTCATGGAAATTGACGGACGGTGGGTAGTTCTGGGGAGACGAATGGGTACTCCAGAGATCAAAGGTGTTGATGAATTCAGGATCGGCTTGGCAAAGTTCTTTCGTCCACGCCGTGCCGTTTGCCAATCCACCGTTCAGGATCTTGATGCGTTTGTCGCCGATGGAACGGATGGCGGCTGCACATTGCCTGAAGAAACGGGCATATGCTGTGGCATCGGACTTGCTGAACCCTCCGCCGGGATCGTTCGGCTCGCTCCAAAGCTCAATGTACAGTGGGCACAGGTCGCAGCGGGGTAACCGTGTAACCACGCGCTGGATAGCGGCAGCGATCGAGCGGTAGTCGTCCGGTTCATCTGCATCCGCCGCGGGTTTGAGCTGGCCGCGAATGTGAATCACAGGAATGAGTTCTAAGCGGTAACAGGCGTCAACGAAGTCGGCCCAGGGCTTGGTTGGTTTCCTGATGGTCGTGTCGACGTGAAAAACGGTCCGAACATAACCCCATCGGCCGACCAGATACCGTGCCCAGCGCAAATAGTCTCGGCCGCGCGTTCCCGGTGCACCCTCGGTCAGGGACAGGTTGATGCCGAAATAGTTGTTGGGCAGCGCATAGGCTGAGTCAGGTGGTGCCGACCCAGTCGGCGATGGTGTGGCCAACGCGATGGGACCTGTGCCTGGTCTAGTCCATCCCAACGTGGCTGATGTACCGACCAACAAAAATATCAAGAAGTAGTTTACGCCTCGGGCCATTCGGGCTGCCTGTCACACTCTTGGATAATCGTGGTAAGTCGAAACGGCTCGACTCGCCCCTTCTCGCCTTATGCGCATCGAGATTCGTTACGGTTGCGACATTAGCCCGGCAGGTTGTTCTTCGCAACGGCGATCGTCGCGTCGGCCATGCGGGATGTCGTTGCGTGACTTGATTGCTGGCCGATTCGCCGTTAAGCTGAGCACCTGTTGACCCTATTTGTCGATACTGATCTAACGTCTTACTTCACAGGTAGTTATATGAGCAAGGAAATCGAATCACGCGTTATCGAGATGGGCAAAAACGTCGTCCGTATGACCACCGAAGCAGGTTCCGGGCACCCGTCGAGCGGTCTGTCGCTCGGGCACCTCGTGGCCACACTGATGTTCCAAGAAATGCGGCACGATCCGACGGACCCCTGGCATCGCGGGAATGACCGGTTGGTGCTGAGCGAAGGTCACGCTGTCCCGGTCGTCTATGCCGCCTACGCGGAGCTCGGTGGCGCTGTGGGCAAGTCGCCTCAGCAAAAATGCGCTCTAAAGGTGGAAGACCTGAAAACACTCCGCCAGCTTGACAGCGTGCTTGACGGCCATCCGAATCCAGCGGAAGGGTTTCCCTTTTTCGATGCTGCTACGGGTTCGCTCGGCCAGGGCTTGTCCGTCGGTGCGGGCCTGGCGCTGGCGGCACGATTGTGCAAGATCGACAAACGCATCTTTGTCATCATTGGTGACGGGGAGTCCCGTGAGGGTCAGGTTTGGGAAGCGTTGGATTTCATCGTAGACCACAAGCTCACCCACGTGGCTCCGATTTTCAACTGTAACGGCCAGGGGCAGGCCGACTATGTGTCGCCGCAGCAATCCGCGGATACGTTGGCCAAGAAGCTGACGGCTTTCGGATATGACGTGCAGGTGATTGACGGGCACAGCGTCCCTGAGATCACCAAAGCCATGAGCAAGGTGGGCCAAGGTTCGCAGCCCGTTGCCATCGTGGCCAAGACGCAGAAGGGATGGGGGGTCGATTCGCTCAAGGACAAATCGAACCACGGCAAGCCATTGCCTGCGAATCAGGTTGCTGAGGCCGAGGCGAGTTTGGACAAGGTGGCGGCCGAACTGCAGATTCCGGCCAACGTCGCGGTGCCCAAACCGCCGGCTCCGTCAAGTGTGGACAATGCACTCAAGACGGGCAAGATCACAATCGCGCCGTTTGCCGAGGGCGTGGCCAAAGCCGGGTTGGCCGACGCCGTCGCCAAAAACAAGCTGTCTACGCGTCGAGCGTACGGGGCGGCGCTGTTGGCTCTCGGCGCAGCCGACGAACGAATCGTGGCTCTCGACGGCGACGTCAGCAACTCGACGTTTGCCAACATTTTCGCCAAGGCTTATCCGGATCGGTTCTTCGAGTGCAAAATTGCTGAGCAGAACATGATTTCCGCGGCTGCCGGTTTGTCGGCGGCAGGGATGATTCCGTTTGCCAGCTCGTTTGCGAAGTTTCTTGCTCGGGCCTATGACCAGATCGAGATGGCGGCAATCACCCGCGCCAATCTCAAGTTGGTGGGTTCGCACTCGGGCGTGTCACTCGGCGCCGACGGGCCCAGCCAGATGAGCTTGCCGGATATGGCCTACTTCCGGTCGTACAGTTCCGCCGACGACGGGCGGGGCAATCCTGCCATCACGGTCTTCCATCCCGCCGACAGCGTGGCTGCCTATCGATTGACCGAGTTGGCCGCCAATTTGACCGGGATGTGTTATGTGCGGACGCACCGATCCGACGTCGCTTTGCTTTATCCGCAAGACGCGACCTTCAGCATGGGCGGTTCGGCTCAGTTGGTTCAAGGTGATGCGCTGACGATCGTGGCGAGTGGTTACATGGTCACCGTTGCGATGAAAGCTGTGCGGGAACTCGAGAAAGCCGGTATCAAGTGCAATCTGTTTGATGCCTACTGTTTGCCGCTGAATGCTGAGCCGATTCTTGCTGCCGCCAAGAAAGCCAACAGCGTTATTCTGACGGTGGAAGACAACTTTGTCGGTGGCTTCAACAGTGCATTGGCCGAAGCGGCTGCCTTGAATGGCCAGGTCAAAGTGCATTCGTTGACCGCGCTGCGTGTTCCGAAGTCTGGCCAGACCGGCGACATCATCCTCGAGGCGCTTGGCCTGGGCTCGGCCGACATCGTGAGTCGCGCCAAAACACTCGTCGGTTAAGAAGGATTTCATATTTTTACCAAAACAAGAAAACGACAAGGTCGGCCAGGGGACGTTTTACCGAACTTGGCCGGCCTTTTTTTAGAATCTTACGGCGAAAGATACATGCGTTTTGCGCGCATGTTTCCGGCGGTTGAAACGCTTAGGTTGCGGGTCACAAAAAGGCGACCCGCCTTAAGTTCTCGTTCGAGTTTCTTTGTTGAACGGGCTAGGCACAAACCTAGAAATCCATTTGTACACACACATCTCCCTTGGTGACGTCGTGATTGTCCGGCATGAACGCCTATGGGCGTAACGGTTCAGCGTGTCGGTTGCTGAACGTGGTCAAGCGGTCCCCGGTACGCCGAGGCGTTTGTGGCGTCAGACGGTGGCGGCTTTGACAGTGTAGCTGTGATTTTCGACGTTTTTTTCCATCACCGATTTTTGTATGCTTGTATTTAGGAGATCGCCTGGCCAGATCCCAGGTATCTCAGCTCAAGAATTGAGCCCCTTTCTCACATTCTCGGTTGATGATGAATAGTGTCGAGACGATTTGTGATGACCTTTTGTGCCTGATTCGGGAATCGGGCGCGATCCCCATCCAGCTTCCTAGTGAAAAGCAGCTCATGGATAAGTATGGGGTGACTTATCGCACGGCGCGGGGCGCCCTGCAGCGTCTTGTTCGAGAGGGGTACGCAACGGCAGAGAAGGGAAGGGGTTATTTTTCGCGTGTGCCTGTTGACGGCGAAACGGCCAACCGACTTCGCGTGGGTATCGTTTACGATCCGACGGGAGCGGATGGCGCGGTGGATCGTCGTGCAGAGGAACTGCAGCTAGGGTCTCTCGTGGCCAGTATCGAGGAAGTGGGCATGCAGGTCGAGCTTCTGCAAACACCACCGCAGCAGACAACCGCCGTGATCCGGCGCAAGATCCGTAACGCTTTAGCAGATGTTTATGTCTTGGTTTCGCTTCCGCCCATGCAGCAGGCCTTTTTCGCGACATTTGGCGCGCGTGTGTTGAGTTGGGGGGGGACCTACGACGATCTCGGGATGCCCAGCGTTGCGTTGAATCGACTCGAGATTGCACGAGCCGCGACGGAACGTTTGTTTGCCGCCGGCCATAGGCGTGTTTGCTTGCTTCAGGATCGCTCTTGTGATGTGGCGGATGACGACACACGAATGGGTTTTGAATACGCGCACCACTTGTTTCATGTCCGATTCAAAAGTGAACGCCTCATACGGATTAACAGGCAAAAAGAAGGACTATCACGTCCGATGAAACGCCTCTTTCTTTTGGCACCCACGGGTATTCTTGTTTCACACGCAACCTTGCTCGAAAGGATTTGGTCGCATGCCGATGACGCGGGCCGAAAAATGCTAGCGGGCATGGAGGCGATCGTACTGAGTCCCGACAGTTCAAGACTGCTGAGACATCCAGCCATGGTCGCGGAGGTGGACTTGGGGACATTGGTTCCTACGATCATGCAGGTGCTCATGGGCATACTCAACGGTTGTCCACTTACGAAGCGCCATCACGAAATTCCTTGGAAATTTACGAAAAGGCCTTGAAGTGCATGTCAGGGTATCCACAAGCAGAGATTTTCGCTGAAGGCGTCGCGCAGAAGTAGACCCCGATGAATGGGGTATACTTCTACGTATTAGGTGTGATAAAAGACAATTGTCCGTAAGCGGGTATGTACGCTTGTTGTTATGTTCGTACCCCCTGGAGAGGTAACCAGTGGGTTTCCGACAAGCGGGCAACGCTGAACGCCAGATCCGTTAGGTTCGATGAGTGATGGCATGTCAATGGAAATTATGCTTATTGAGCCGATGGCGCGGGATCTGAGTTTTATCGCTTGGGAATCAAGCGGCGTTTGGCGTGTACCGGCGTCTTGATAGGTTGCGGGTAGCGAGCGTTATGTCGAGGCTTGCAACAGGCAGGCCCTGTTTCGTTGCTCGTTCGAACCATAGACGTATTCAGTCCCTGTGGGGGGGCTGAGGCGAGCCTTGGGGTTTTTGGATCCGTGTTTTTTGGATCCGTGTTTTAGGGTTGTTGAGTGCTTCGTGTCGCTCCCGTCTCTTTTGTTACACGTAGCATGATACATGTCGCCAAGGCACAGGTTGCATAGGTCGTAAACGCGGAGCAGGTTTATAAAGTTTCATAGCTAGTGCGACAGGGGATCAGGCAGTGTGCACGAGGTGTACTGGCTGATTCGTGTTTGTCGTCTGTCTTTGCTGTTTGCAGCAACATGATGCTGTAGGGTTATGTCTACCCCTTCAGTAAGACGTGAGTGTTGCGCGCCGGCAAAGAGGTTTTTGGTGCTTTTTGATTTCGATCCGTTTCAACTCACGAGTTAATGCAATGGCGGTTTCGTCTTCGCCACGAAGAACGAAACGCCTACTTTTTGAAGAATCGGGACGGCCTATCTTCGACGTTTCTCAAAAAATCGTTGCAATCGTCAGCTTTTTGATGTGTTTCCTGGCGAAATCCTCTGTCTCGTGTTGGAACCAGCGCGATGGACGGTTTGATTTCGCAGGTCAGGACTATTCGTGCGGTTGTGGGCCAATGCCGGCAATCGCTTTTTTGTTTTGATAACGGTTTGTTTGTTAAGTGAAAAACGCTTGGGTGAAAACGTGTTGATGGAAACCTGATTCTCGGCCGCAACGCTTTAATAAGTAGGAGCCCGTGCCGAGGAGATGCGAAAATGGAGGTCGATTTCTGTGATCGGCTTCATCCCATCAAAACGTCAACCTAACGCAAGAAACAGGTGGGCCAATCCCGCCGAGCATAAGGAGATGCAGAGATGCAGCCAGCCAATCGAATCGCCACGTCGGCCGAATCATGTTTTTGTTATCGCGGGAGAGGTCGTCACCTGATTCCGCTGGTTGCCCTCGGGATGGTGCTGGCGCTCTGCGTCCCCCAAGCCTGGGCGCAGAACAACGGTATTGACGATATTGCTGACGAAGTGGTCGCTGCTCTTGAAAAAATGGAAGTCGATTCGACTACTTTTAGTAACGGCAATGCGGACTATTGCATCGACGGCACGCCTCCCGAAGTCCGTACAGGCGAGTTCATGAATAGCGAAACCAGGATTCTTCAGGGCTGGTTAGGGTTGTACGAAGCAACAGGGGATATAAGCTATCTCGCCGACGTTGCCCGGCATCTTAAAATCATCTTCGACAATCGTGCAGATAAGGTGAGTCCTCCAATTACAGACCTGGCACGTAACGCAGTGGTGCCTGGTTGGCCGACCGACTACTACGACGCCCCCGGCAACGTTTTTGCGATGATCCATCATAGTGCTTTGGCTTGTGAGTCCGCAGCCAGATTCTGCTATTTGGTGAACAAAGATTCCGTCGTGCGGGAGACGTACAATTCGAATTTGGGGATGACATACGGCGCGTTTGTGGGTGACACAAGCAACTACACGTCAAACTCGAGTACGTTGCTCTACATGATTGATGAATCACTCATGATGTTCGGCACTCAATACAACGGCAAGGACATCGAAGAGCATATCGAAGGCAACGGCGAAGTCTGGTATGAAATGCCCTTTTCGGAAAAATGTTACAAAAATATTGGACACACCTGTCCGGATGATACCGCCATTCCTTACAACATGGCAGCCAATATGGGGACGGCCTTTAACTACATGTACTTGGCCACCGGTGACAACGATTACCGTATCCGTTCGGAAGGTGTTGCCAAGCGATTCAAAAACACAGGTGTTGAAACCGTAAATGATTACTATGCGTGGCCTTATTCAGAGGAGTACGGTGATCTTGGGGGGACAAATCAGCTCGAATTGCCTAACCAATACGGAAATCTAGTCAGTGGCGAGAACGCTTCTTACGGCGGTATTAATCTTCGCTATGTGGGGGAGTGTTACAGGGCCGGGATTGGGGTGTTCACTGATGCGGATATGGAGAAATTCTGTAACACCTATAGGGTGATGCACTTTTACCGTAACGACCCGAGCGACGCAACGTTGACCGCCGGGCACGACATTATGTCTGGGGCGATATCGAACCCTGCATGTGACTCCGAGTCCTATTGGAGCTATGATCGTTTTATTGGTCGTGGGATTAATCTGGCGTGGTATGACCCTTCTCTTCGTCATCTCGAAAAGCATTACTTCGATCAACACCATGATGTTAAGTACATCGACTACATGCCTATCCCCTATAAAGAACCTGCGAATATCCAAGACCCCGACTATTTTCATTGGCGAGGTTTTTGGCCCTCCGGAGGTACCTTGGCTGAGTCCTACCATCCCTTTTATGAGAATCGGTCTGCGGTCACGATCAACCTGGGTGAGGGTGACATCACCAACGGTTTGAGCCAGCCTACCAGTATCCCCGACGATGGCGATACCGTGGTCGTTGAGGCCGGTGGCCGAAATTGCCGTCGAAATGTGAATCCAGCCAACAATGATTTCTTTATCTATTTCTGTGTTGACGACGATTTCGCTTATCAAGATAGTCGGCCGAATGTCAATATCACGGTGCAGTACTATGATTTCGACACGGGTGCCCTGTATCTTCAGTACGGCAAGGACGCAAATACGCATTATAGCCTTGCCTCCACATCGGCACCGATGGAAGGCACGAAGACATGGCGGCAATACACTTGGTCGCTGACTGATGCCTACTTCGGTAACGGCCAGAACCAAGGCGCGGACTTCCGTATTTTCCGATCGGAACATGAAACCAAGTATTTCTGGCTGGACCAAGTCGGCGTTTGGCAGGGGGACTATCCCAAGCCGGCGTTTGCGGTCAACACCAGTGTGGCTGACGGCGAAACGGACGTCGCGACGGGGATCGATTTGAAGTGGGGTGCCGCCGACCGCGCCAGCTCTTATCACATTTATTTCGGCACGACCAAAGCCGACGTCGCTGCGGGTACCGGCGGGACGGACAAAGGCGCGACAACGGATCTTGACTACACGCCTAGCCTGGCCACCAGTACCACGTATTACTGGCGCATCGATACGATCAACAGCCAAGGGACAACGACCGGTATCGTTTGGACGTTCACGACCGGCACGGCATGTGTCGCGCCCGATACGCCCACCAATGCGACCGCGACGGAAGTGGGCAATGGCTACGAACTGACGGCGACGGTTGATGCCGGCGAAGAAGTGGTCTGGTACTCCGGCTCCTGTGGCGGCACACTGATCGGCACCGGGACGCAGACGGTCGATCCTGAAGTGACGACGACCTATTACGCCCGGGCACGCAACACCAGCACGCAGTGCGTGAGCGAAAACTGCGCCACCGCGACCGTGACGATCACGACGGGTGTTTATGGTGTCTCATGGAGTGTTGTGCAGGGCGAAGTGAGTGGCGACAACATGAATTTCAATGCACTCACATATGACACCGCAAATGGGACTTTCGTTGCTGTCGGCGATGGCGGCAATTGTTCCACGAGTGCGGACGGGATTACGTGGACCAGCCGTACCACAAATGCGGGTAGTCACCTGTACGGCGTCGCCTACGGCGAAAATATTTTGGTGGCAATGGGCTATCAATATGCGCAAACCGGCTGGGTCAACAAGTTCGTCACCAGTTCCAATGGCGGGACGACCTGGACCGTCCGTACGGACATGGATGTTCAGGATACTGGGGCTTACATTAAAGATATCGTCTATAACCCTGATGATGGCGATTTCGTTTATGTGGGTTATAAGGAAAACGGTGTCAGTGTTTGTGGCGTGAGCTCTGACGGCATTAACTGGACCGGCGGAACGGCAGGCACCCAAAAAGCTATGTACTCTGTGACCTACGGTAAGTTTAGTGGACAAGGCTCGGGTCTGTATGTCGCAGCGTGTGGGAATGGGTATGTTCAGACAAGTAGCGACGGGCTTACCTGGAGCGCCAACCAAATTGATAGCGAGGCGGGTTCGCATTTCTATTGTGCCACCTTTGGCAACGATATGTTTGTGGTGGGTGGCAATCAAGGGAATGTCTATACGAGTACGGATGCTGTGAACTGGACGTTGCGGCCGCATGCCGCGGCCGTGGAAGGCGGTTGGCCGTTGTGGGGGATGACCTGGACAGGCTCAGAGTTTATCGCCGTTGGACAGGGCGGCTCGCTCAGAGATATCAACCAACCAGCGGTGATTCGGAGTTCAGACGGCGTCTATTGGTATCGTTATCAGAGTGGCGTCGGCGCTACCTTGCTTGACGTCTGTTATGGAGGGACGACAGGAGCGGATACGCCTCAAGTCCTTGTGACCGGTGCGAAGATGTGGATTTCGCGCAGTGTCAGCGACGAGATAGACTATGAAGTGGCGACGATGGTTACCCCAACGCCTTATACTTACTCGACTGATGAGACGCGGATGCTCCGGACCAAGTTAAGCGGCTCATCTGCCACCTTTACCTGGTCGCCTGGTGTCAACGTCACGCAAAACAAATATCACCTTACGGTCGGCTCGTGTAGTGACAACACCGACTCCAGTTGTTTCGGAATCTACTATAAGGACTTCGTAGAGGGTTCATTGTCCCAAACCGTTAACAACCTACCGACGGATGGTAGCGACATCCATGTCTGGATTCACAGCGAAGACTCTCCTGGCCACTGGATACATGAGACGTGCTATGACACGGGCGAAAAATATGACTACATCTACACGGCCGCGGGCGAGCCTGTCATGGAGATGGAAGAGCCTTATGCGCCGGAGTTGGTGTCGCCGGCTGATCACTCGAGCGATTCGGCGACGTTGCGCGACTTGACGGTCCGCGTCCTCGATGAGCAGGCGGACTCCATGAATGTGACGTTCTATGGCCGTGAGGTGAGCGATCCGTCGGACGATTTCAGTATCGTGGTTCTGCCGGATACCCAGTGGTACGCGATGGAGGACCATACGGACTTCAACTACAACGATGAACACGACGGGAATGTCCGGATGACCCGGGACGGTCCGGAGACCTTCTATGCGCAAACCCAATGGATCAAGGACAATCGCCAAAGCTGGAATATCGCTTATGTTGCACACATGGGTGATATTGTGGATACGGAGGATAAGACGGCCTCAACCGAAGGCGGGTTCCCCTCCGACGCGGACAAAGAGGGTTCCTGGCAAATCGCGTCGACCGCGATGGCGACCCTTGAGGACATTGTCGGCTTGCCCGATGGCATTCCGTTTGGTTTGGCCATCGGCAATCATGATTGCATGAAGGTGTCACCTTATACGGCGACACGTTACAACGACTACTTCGGGATCAGCCGGTTTAGCGGCCGGAGTTACTACGGCGGCTATATCGCCGCGAACAACAATAACGACAGTCACTATGATCTGTTCAGTGCGGGCGGGATCGATTTCGTCGTGGTCTACCTACCCAACGTTCACGACGCCGATGACCGAGACTGGGCGGATGGCATATTGGCTGCCAACAGCGATCGTAAGGCGATCATTGTGACCCACCGCCTCATTGAAATTGGCAACCAAACCGCCCTATCCACCGATGGGAATTTTGTCTATAACGCTTTGAAGGATCGCTCCAATCTCTTCCTGATGCTCGGCGGGCACGTCGAGCGCGAGAGCTATCTGCAAAAACCGCGGGACGGTATGGACGCGGTCCACGTCCTTGTGCAGGACTACACCCACCGTCTCTTACCCGGTGATTTTGATAGTTACGGCTATCCTGAGTATCAAACGCGGGGCTGGCGTACGCACTATCCGGAACCTGAAGACGGCGATGACGAGGTCGCCATTCAAGGCGGTAACGGCTGGATGCGGGTTCTGCGTTTCTCGCCAGCGAATGACGAGATCTACGTTCACACCTATTCACCGACGATGGAAGATGGGACGTTCGATCTCGAGTCCACCAATGGGCAGTTCGATACCACAGCCGACGATCCACGTACGCCACGGAATGACGATAGCCGCCTGACGCTCAGTTGGGACATGGGCGGTACGGCGCCTGGTTCGTGGACGAATCTCGGTACGAACAGCAGCGTGGCGAGTGACACGAACACCAGTCGAACTTGGTCCAGTCTGACGACGGGCCATTATCAGTGGTATACATTGGTCTCGGATGGCACCAACACGATGCGCAGCCCGATCTTTACCTTTACGGTCGGTACGGGTACGGCGGATAGTGACAGTGACGGTGTGCCTGACGGGGATGATCTCTGTGCGAGCACGCCGAGCGGTGCAAGCGTCGATGAGAATGGTTGTGCCCAATCGCAAGTCGACGCAGACAGCGACGGTTACTGCGATCCGTCCGCACCGAGCACCGGACCGCAACCGGGCTGCATCGGAACGGACAACTGTCCGAACATCGCGAATCCGGGACAAGAGAATCGCGATGGCGATAGCTACGGCAATGCTTGCGATAGCTGTGAAGCGACCGAGTTGAGCGAGACGACGCCGGGCGATTTGACGACGAATGCCTTCTATGGTTTGCAGGTCGCGTTCTCGGGTGATTATGCGGTGGTTGGTGC
>Ga0180433_10002347_pt1 | contig 29355 bp, 43 predicted proteins | sample SS_ome_8_FD_132980 | JGI IMG/M metagenome (GOLD analysis project Ga0180433, IMG submission 132980) | Hypersaline lake sediment archaeal communities from the Salton Sea, California, USA - SS_1_D_1 metaG | ecosystem: Environmental > Aquatic > Non-marine Saline and Alkaline > Hypersaline >... | reverse complement strand
CGAGCCTCGTCCTGACGGACCTTCAGCTTCTTGCGGTTCACCTTGACGACGGTGCCGAGGGTCTTCTCGCCGTTGTTCCGACCGAACTCGACCTTGTCACCTACCTGGAAATCGTTGATGGTCAGCATCGTGATGTCATCCTCCGTTCGCCTCTAGTACGCCAGCACACGGCTTCTGAAACCTTCACGGCAGATTTTTTCGGTGATCGTTCTATGGGGTCTCAGGAAGCTCTTGCGGGGGGAGGGTCTCCTTCTATAGATTGGGAAGCGGTCGCGGGAAACCGAGAGATTTCGCGGCTTTTCCTGTCCCGACAGAGGCTGAGTCTCGAGGGGGACACGGGCGTATGTGGAAAGAGTGATGTTTCGGGAGGAGCGCCAGAACCCATGCAGACAGCCTCTGGGAGGGGGGAGACCCCTGCTGTAATCTTGCACGCCCGTCATGAACACGGGGGACATCCCGTGATGGTCGTGCGTCCGAACGACGACCCTGCTCGATTCGAAGTAGGGTGGCCGACAGGGACCACCCGCTACACGAGCGCCAGGCAACTCCTCCGGGCCCTCTACAACGGGGGCGACACGTCACCAACAGCCCGCGACCCCGGCATCACCTTCGACCGCTACTTCCGAGTCAACAAGCACGCCCCCAAGGACGACATCGTCGGGCCCACCATCTTCGACCTGTTCGACGGGGACACGTTGCCGCCGGATCCCCCGTTGTCCATCGAGGGCATCCTCCACGACGCTCCGAGGGTCTCACGGAGGCGACAGCCGAAGAAGGACAAGGGGGGAATCACGACGCTCTCCTTGTTCGAGGTCCGACCGTCCAACCCACGTCTCACCGTCGAGGCCAAACCCTCGAAGTCGAAGAAGACGCCCCTCACCGTGGATGCCTCGGCGGTGGGTCCCATCGGGATCGACCTCGAACAACGGGCCCATGAGGTGCGGAAGCTGATGTTCGCGGGGTTCGGGTCGCGGATCTTCCGCTCCGGCTACGACCCCGATGATGTCCTGCAGGAGGTCTACAAGGGGATCCTGGCGAGGAACCGTGGCAAGTGCCGGTTCAATCCGGCGAAGTCTTCGTTCGGTCACTACGTCCACATGGTCATCTCCTGCGTCCTCGCCAACTATCACCGCAAGTCCAGCCGCCGCGCCGCCCACGAACAGGTGGGCATGTACGTTCATGGGGAGTCGGAGGATGGCTTCCAGACGGACGCGGCACTCGGGGCGACGGATGTCCCGGAGGGCATGCCCCCGTGGAGTGGCGAGGTCGAGAAGGTCGAGGAGGGTCTGGGCGAGAGTCGGGCGATCGAGAGTCTGCAGCAGCAACTCCTTCGATCGGGGGGTCGGGAACGTGAGTTGGCGACCGAAGCGCTTCCTCTCCTCTTCATGGGGTACAAGAGGGCCGAGATCGCTCGTGAACTCGGTGTGGAAGCGGCCAAGGTGGGTCGTGCCCTCGCCCTCATCCGTCAGGTGGCAAAGCCGTGGGGAATGGAACTCGGACTCGCCGTCCCGTGAGGATCATCCACGTCCTCCGCAAGCCCCTCTCAGAATCGTCCGTCGCCGCCAACGTCCTCGAACACGGCTCCGGCGCGTTGCACATCGATGCCTCCCGTACCAGGGGAAGGTGGCCCTCCAACCTGATCCTTGAGCATCTCCCTGAGTGTCGTCGGACGGGCACGAAGGACATCCGAGGTTCCAATCAGCCAGGGAGAGGAGGCACGAAAGGGGAGGGGCGATTTGGTGCCCAGAGCTTCTTCGGGAGTGCCGTTGGGAAAGAGGGATCAATGCCGTTCTACACGAACCCCGAGCACTATGGCCTCGAGACGGTCGAGGCGTGGGACTGTGCCGAGGGGTGTCCTGTGGCCGAGGTAGACGCTGGAGGGACGCAGACGCGGGACCACGCGAAGCGGGACACCCATCAGGAGACGCTGCACGCCTCCCCGGTGAAGTTCGGACACTCGGAGAAGCGGCACCAGTTCACCTACGGGGATGGTGGGGGGTCGGCCCGCTACTTCAAGCAGGTAGGTGGGAAGCGATGAGGGTCATCCACGTCATGCGAAAGCCCTTCTCGGGATCGGTTGCATCCAACGTGTTGGATGTGGGGTGTGGAGCGCTGAACATCGATGCCTGTCGGATCTCGTCCGCCGAGGTTCTCACCGGGGGTGGTGGGAAGCTCTGGAGTCACTACAGGGATGGGACGGGGGACCGTGCTGCCCCTCAGGTGAACGCTGGTCAGGGTCGGTGGCCCACAAACCTCATCCTGGACTCCACACAAAGTGCGGAGTTGGACGCACAAAGCGGGGTGTCCTGCTCTCCGACGGAGGTGACCCGTGGGGGTCGGAGGGGGATGAAGTTTGGGATGGGTCGGCAAGAGAAGGCATCGGCACCGGGGGATTCTGGTGGTGCCTCGCGGTACTTCTTCCAGGTCGGAGGTCGACGGTGAGGGTCATCCACGTCCTGAGGAAGCCGCTCGAGAAGGCAAACGTCGCGGAGAACGTCCTCGCCCACGGGTGTGGAGCGCTGAACATGGACGCATGCCGAGTTTCCTCTCAGATCCTGGACTCGGAGCGCCGCACAAGCCAGCCCGGAGGGGGCACTGGTGGTATGTACGGGAAGACCTCGGGGGGTGGCTTCGGCGGCTACGTTCAGGAGGGGGAGCGACACAACGCCGATGGGCGATGGCCCGCGAATCTGATCCTCGAGCATCGGCCAGGGTGTCGGAAGAGCGGAACCCGGCGGGTTCCGACGGGGGTGGCTGTCAACCGGAACAAGGATGGGACCTCCCCGAAGGGCATGTGGGGGTTCGCTGGTCAGCAGGGACCGGACCAGACCTTCGGGGATGGGGACGGGATGGAGACGGTGGACGCCTGGGACTGCACGCCTGACTGCCCTGTGGCGGATCTCGACGATCAGTCAGGGGATCTGGCTGTGAGTTGGCGGAGGAGGCGGGGGACCGGAATGGGATACGGATCTTCTGCTACCTCCGAACGGGGAGAGTCAGGACATCGAGACAGGGGGGGCGCATCTCGTTTCTTCTTCCAGGTTCACGAGGCGGACGAGTGAGGGTCATCCACCTCCTTCGGAAGCCCATCTCCGAATCCGGCGTTCCTGCGAACGTCATCCGGCACGGTACGGCGGCTCTCCACATCGACGCCTGTCGGACCGAAGTCCCAGGACTCACACCCGGAGGTCCCGGCGTGGTGAGACCCTCGATGTTGGGTCGCTATCCCACGAACCTCATCCTGAGTCACCGGGAGGGGTGTTGCTACGAGGGGACCAAACGTATCCGTGGGGCTGGTGTCGCCGTGAATCGGAACAAGGACAAGAAGCATTTCCAGATGGTGGGATGGGGATTCCGCAACATCGTCGCTGATCGCGGCTATGCCGACTCGGACGGCATGGAAGAGATGGAGTCCTGGCGATGCGAGGCTCGGTGTGCCGTAGCGGATCTCGATTCGGGGGATGAGGGGGAGGTCTCGCGGTTCTTCCGGCGTGTCGGGGGCCGGAGATGAGGATCATCCACGTCTTGAGGAAGCCCTTCCGGGGGTCGGTCGCCCAGAACGTCCTCGAGCACGGCTGCGGAGCGATCAACATCGACGCGGCCCGCATCGCTTTCCGGGGCGAGCAGAGCCCATCTGTTGAACGCCGAGCGTCCGCCGCCGCGTCGGGTCGGGCGGGGAGGGTCACGTCGGCACAGCGGGCGGGACAAGGGCGTTTCGCGGCAGGACAGGACGTAGAGGAAGCCCTAGACAACTACCTGACGCTCAACTCCGGGGAGTTCAAGGGCCGCTGGCCTGCCAACGTCATCCTCGAACACGCCGAGGGGTGTGAGATCGTCGGTGTTCGGGAACTCCCTGCCCACACGTCGACGGAGCGCGGGTGGCACACCGCCTACGTCGGGGGCGACAAGAAGAAGGTGATCGAGACCCAAACGTTGGGTGACGCCGATGGGACGGACCGTTCGGACCTCTGGGAGTGCGAGGAGGGGTGTCCGGCTGCGGACCTCAATCGGGACACGGAAGAGGATTCGGGAGGGGCTTCGAGGTTCTTCCTCCAGTTACGTCACGCTCGGGGGTAGTCTGGGGCACGAGGGCATCCCGACGCGTCATGTCAGCGGCCCCTCCCCCTCATCCGCCGAACGACGCGTCGGGACCCTCTCTTTCCTTCCCGTGGGTTCCATCTCGACCGCCTCCGCGTAGGAGGTGGGTGTATGGGCGACTCCACAGACCAAGTGCAGGAAGTGCTCTCGGCGCTCGAGAAGCGTCCCCGGCTCCTCTTCGACGTGCTCCGCAAGGGCTACAAGATCTCCATCGCGGGTCCATGGGTGGGGCCTATCTCGAGTACGCGGCGTGGTCAGCCGTTTCGGGGGAAGACACCTGAGATCCAGATGGAGGAGTACCGACGGGAGTCCCCCGATGGCAGGACCGTCGCGCTCGTGATGCGGGATGTTCCCCTTCCCGAGGACCGTGGGGATGCCTTCCTGGGGACGGGACACCCACCTCCGAAGCCTGACTGGTACGCATGCCCTCGTGAGGTGGATGCGTTCAACGAGAGGGATCGTCGGAAGGGGTCCTTCGAGTACAAGGGGCAAGAGGAGTCGATGGATCTCGCCAAGGGGGCGGCGGACTTGGCTTTGATCAAGACGGGATTCTATCTCGTGTCGGGTCCGGCCTTGGAGTGCAGCTTGTGGCTTGAGAAGGCGAACCACCTGTGCCGGGACATCCTCGTGGGGTCCAAGCGTCCGGAGGGTGCGAATCAGAAGATCGCCGTCGTTCGCCAGAAGGAGATCGACGGGGTGATGATGTGGGCCTGGGTCGTGATGGACATCGTGGACCCGGACAAGGCCCTTGTGTGGGGTACGGAGAAGTCGTCGTTGCGGGCGAAGATGAAGGCTGACGATGAACTCCGCAAGAGGGGATGGACGTGGGGGACGAGGGAGTGAGACACTCTCGTGTCGACATCATCTACGCGACGCTTCTCAGCGGGTCGAAGAACCCGGACATGCAGGAGCTGGCCTCCGAGGTCGAAGAGGCCCTCCGCAAGTGGGAGACGGAGAAGTACGACTCACACCAGAAGGCTGAACTCGCGGTAGGGGTGTCACGACGTCTCTTCGGTCACAACGCCCCGGACAAGGTCATCGCCAACGCGGCGAACATCCTGATGTCGCTCGGGGGCTCGGGCCTCGCGGCGATCCTCCAGGCGGTGGACGAGTACGACGAGCGGTCGGCCCATGACCGGGCGAAGAAGGTCGTCAACGCCCTCATGAAGAAGCCGCACGTCCTCCTCGCCACGATGAAGGCCATCCGGGACTCCGGGGTGAAGATCGCCGGTCCGTGGGAGTGGGCGACACCGAACATGGTCATCCGGAGGGCGGAACCGTGGGGTGGAACGGCGGCGAGGGTGTTTCGGGAGACGCGAGACAGCCCCTGGAGGTGGGAGATCGAACCCAAGATCGGGGCGCATCCCAGGGAAGGCGGTCTGGCATCTGGAGCGAAGCCGGGGGCGGACAACGCGGACGAATCCTTGGGGAAGCTCGGGTATCAGCTTGTGGGGGACCCGCTACGGGACCCGGAGGACTTCGGACGTGGAACTGGATGAGAAGGGAGCGGTGAGGGTGTTGGAGGCCCTTCTCAAGAGGCCGGACATCCTCTACGGGGTCTGCAACGAGATGTGGGAGCGGGAGATCAGCGTCGCGGGTCCGTGGGAGCGGGACCTTGTCAGTTGGACGCGCTACTACCCCGGCGTGAAGGTGGCGGCGGAGGTCTCCAGGGACGACCACGATGCTCGATGGAAGTGGTACGTGACGGTGCCGAACGAGGACAGAGGCCAGGAGAGGGTGGAGGGTTACTCCCAGTCCCTGTGGGGTGCGGCTCAGGCGGCAGACGAGGCTCTCACCAACAAGTTCAACGTCCTCCTGGCGACGCCGGATCTTCCCACGGAGGATATGTGACGGACCGCAAGGACCAGGCGAAACGGGTGGCCGAGGCCCTGGCCTCACGTCCCGACCTCTGCATGGAGGTCATCGGGGTCTTGAAGACGTCGTGGATTCCCTACGCGGGTCTGTGGGTCATGACGGGCCACGACGGACGCTGGTGTCGGAACGGGGTCTTCAAGGACCGGATGGCGGCGACCTGGCCGAAGAGAGGACAGAGCACCTTCGGATGGGGCATCGCAACCCCCGGTTCCCCACAGGAGTTCGGGGAGACGGGGGAGCGGAAGACGATCGGGGAGGCGGCTGCAGCGGCGGACGAGGCTCTTCGAGAGCGGGGCGTCTCGTTCGAGGGGTGTGTGACCCCCTTCGTGCCGACGGTGACCCCCTGGAGCCGGTTCACGAACGTCAAGGAGGAGACCTACTTCCGGCTGGCCCTCCCGGACCGGGAGCACCGTGTCGTCGCCGTGGGACGGGATCAGGGTGGTCTGTGGGGCATCCTCTTCGGAAACTCGGGTCGTATGAACTCCGCCCGGTACGCGGACCCGCATGACGCGATGAGGGCGGCGGATGCGGCTCTCGAACACGATGGGGAGCGTCTGTACCCCTCAAACAGCATTTCGTTGGTGGAGGCGGGTCGTCCCTGACCGTGGGAGGCGTAGGAGAGGGGTGGAGGACTCGTGAGCGAGGAGACCCTCAAGAACAAGGCGAAGCAGGTCGCCCAGGGATTGGCTGACAAGCCGGTCCTGCTCCTCGAGGTCTACCAACTCCTCGAGGAAAGCGACCCCAGGCCGAAGGTTGCGGGTCCGTGGGTCATGGGGGAGAGGGACGACCTCTTCTACCGCTACGATCTGCTGTCCAACGGGCGGCACGTCTCCCTCGTCCAGAACTGCGGGGCCTACTTGAAGTGGGCGGTGAAGATCCAGAAGGGGGAGATCAACGGGAGTGCTCCGGACGAGGTGAGCGCCATCGAGGTGGTCGAGCACTTCCTCCGCAAAGACGGGTGGGTGTTCGTGTCCGGCGATCTGCCACGGGAGGATCCGGACGTGGACGATGGGGATGACGAGGATTCCTCGCCCAAGAAACGGGAGGACTACTACCCGAAGGACGAGGACGACGGCGATGACATCCCGTTCTGAGCAGGCGGGACTGGTCGCCGGGACGCTTCGGGCGAAGCCCGCCCTCCTCTGTGCGGTCATCAAGGACCTCCGCGACGAGAAGCTGGCGGGTTCGTGGGAAGGCGAGATCGATCACAAGGCGAGGATGAACCCGTGGAACGGGATGCCCCTTTGTGCCGTCTGGAGGGACCGGAAGGAACCGAAGGGGAAGCAGTGGCGGTGGGCACTTCGGGTCGGGGATCTGGGGAGCGGACAGTGTATGTCCAGGGTGCGAGCGATGGCCCAGGCCACCATCGAACTCAAGAAACGCGGCTACATCATGACGGATTGGAAGGAAGACGATGACTGAGGACAACACCACCGAAGCCGGGGCCCTCGTCGGGAAGCTCCTGGCGGACCCGAAACTCCTGGCTGGGGTCCTCGAGGGCCTCCACGACGGGGACACCTCCCGTGTCCTCATCGCCCTCCCCTGGAAGCTCGACGAGGAGATCGGCATCTGGCACCGCCACGACCTCCGGACGAACGACATCCTGATGGAGGTCGCGTGGCAGAGGCGCGGTTGCTACACGGCCATGAACCACTCCTACTGGGGTCGGGGCGTGTACGGTGAGTTCGAGACGCAGAAGGAGGCGATGCTCCACGCCAACAACATCCTGCGGCAGCGGGGCTACATCCTGACGGGCCCGGAGATCAAGAGATGACCGATCGGCACAAGGCGGAGCGGGCTCAGAAGGTCGCGGCGTCGATCCTCGAGGATCCCGAACTCGCGTTCCTCGTCGGCAAGAAGCTGAACGCAGCCCGCATCGCCGGACCGTGGGAGAAGAACCCCGAGATGCGCCTGCTGGGCCGCATGGCCCCCACTGCCCCCGGCATGATCCGTCGCTTCGTGTGCAACATCGAGTTCACGGGGAGCCACTACGAGTGGAAGGTCATCAAAGGCTGGGACCTTCGCGTGCCCCAGCTTCTGGGCATGCCCATCGAAGGTGGAGATCGGTACGAGTCCGGCAAGTCCACGACCCTCTACGCGGCCATGAAGGCGGCGGACCGGCGGCTCCGAGGGGAGGGGTGGACGTTGGTCGGAGAGCCTCTCGTGACCGACCATTGGGAGGGTCGCATCACCAAGGACGCCCTCTCTGGTGACGTCATTCCTGGTTCCCTCCGTCGCCACGAGGCTGAGACGGGAGGAGAGATCGTCGCCATCCGGTGGGGGGATGTGACCACGAAGGACGGGCACGAAGTCGAGGGGCTCCTGCTCGACTCCCCGGCCATCGAGGAGATCCGGGGCCGCGTCATCGAGAAGCGTCATGACGAATCCTGGGAGAGGCTGATCGTGCGAGGACAGAAGCTCGTCGATGACACCCTCCGGCGTCTCGGCTGGATGGTGGGGGTCACGGAGGACTGATGGGGCGATCTCTGGCCGACCAGTGCGTCCAGGCCGTCGAGGAAGTCACCGGCCTCAAGTACTCCGACATGATGGAGGAGCAGGCCAAGGGACGCGTCCAGCGCCCGGTGGAATCCCAGACGTTGTCCGCATCCCTCGAGAAGGCACGACGTGATCTCAAGGAGGCCCAGGCCAGGGCCCGCAGGGAAGCTGCGATCGAGGAACGCAAGAGGGCACGACAGCTCGTGAAAAATACGACGACACCGAAGGAGGCCGTGGACGCTGATCGGGTCGTGCAGGCGTTGCATAAGGACCCGGCGCTCCTGGCGGCGGTCAAGCACAGCCTGCACCTGATCCCCGTGGTTCACCCGTGGAGGTCCTTCGGTCCGACGAAGGACGTGAAGACGGACCTCTACATCCGGAAGGACGTGACGGGACGGGATGCGGCTTCGGTCTGGAAGACCAAGCACACGGAGCGGCTCCACGACGGGGAGTTGGTGACTGCCACTCGGTGGGCCTGGAAGGTCAGCGTTCCGAAGGTGGGGACGAAGATCCTCTTCACGTTCGACATGAAGGAGGGGGACACGGAGTTCCTCGACGTGGCCATGCGTCTCGCGGACGAGATGCTCGTGACCCTGGCTCCTGACCTCGTGTTCATCGACCCCTCGGACAACATCGGGGTTCGGATGGGTTTCAAGGAGCCGACGCAGGCGTAGAAAGGGGTGAGAGGAAGCACCCCATGCCCCGGTGGGACGATTTCGAGATCCTGGACCCGACCAACGATCTCCTCGCCGCCGTCGAGCTAGGACACGGCCCTTGGAAGCGGCTCGTCCAGGAGTTCTGCTGGGAGAACCGCGTTTCACCCCTCGTCTGGTGGCCCGAGAACGCCGAGATGTACCCCGGACCCCACGTGCCGGGGATGCCCTTTCCCGAGTTGCACGCGTCTCTCGGGACTCGTGTCTACCTGCTGACTGACCACCAACGGACGTTGATCGGGGTCGCTGCCACATGGAGGACAGCGGCCAAGATCCTGGCCCGGTGGGACAAGGGCGAGATCGAAGGAACACCCATCGAGGACGCGGACGGACAATGAGGAACCAGGAACAGGTGAGGCGAGTCACCGAGGCGCTCCTGGCAAAGCCAGCACTCGCTCTCGATGTCCTCAGGAATCTCGGTCCGCTCGTGTTCGCAAGCCCTTGGGTGGGGACGGAGGAGGATGGGGCCTTCCATCGGACGCTGGAGTGGGGCCAAACAGGTGTCCTGATCCTCGCTATCGTCCACCTCAAGAAGATCACACCCCCTTCCTTGTCGTTCGATGAACGGTGGGTTGCTCAGGTGTACGATCCTCTGAGAGGAGGACCCCCGAAGACCGACGAGTTCGAGTGCATGCAGCAGGCGATGGACGAGGCCGACTCCCTCCTGGAAGGGATGGGGGTCATCCTCATCAACGAGGACGACGATGGCTGACGTGAACCACGAACTCCGGCAACAGCTCAGGAGGCTCCAGTCCGGGCTCACGGAGCGGGAGTTCAAGGCCCTCGTGGGTCGTCTTGCGGACTACACGGTGAATTGGCTCGAGCAGGCCAACGCGGGATCCATCGTCAATCCTGTGACCCGTGCTCACGTCATCCGCACCTTCCGGGCGACCCTCATGGAGGCCATCAACCTCCGCCCCGTGCCGACTCCGGGGCCCGTGGAGGAGGATTCCCTTCGCAAGCAGGTGAAGACGGTGTTGGGGGCGTTGACTCGAAGACCGTCCTTGGCGGTGGCGGTTCGTGACAGCCTCAACAAGGTGAAATTCGCGGGTCCATGGGTCGAATCGGAGATGGGCGTCTACCTCCGCAACAACCAGAACGATCTGGGGGACAACCCCTATGGCATCGTCAGCTTGCAAGCCCGTGACATGGACATCCACGGGAACCCTCGGGAGACGTGGAGGGTGGTGATCTGGTTGCCGGGGGAGTCCGAGCCGGGGACCGCGACGCAGCCTTCCTACGAGGACGCGAAGGCGATGGTGGATCTGGCGTTATTGTCGGAGGGCATCGTTCTCTTGGACCAGGAACCTATCAAGGTGTCCTGACGGTAGCTCGTCTATACCTCGCCTCCGGGTAGGAGGCTGAGATGTCCCGAACTGCATCCGCAGAACGCGTCGCCGGGCGCTACCGTGTGGCGATGATCAAGGTCCCCCGCGACCGGGGAGCCTTGAAGGCCCTCCTCAAGGACTTCTGGCAGTACGGGACGGACAGCGGCTCCTACGCCGAATTGAAGGATGTCCTGGAGTCAGCAATGACTCGGGGTGTCCTACGGGACGATCCCCTTCGGCATGACGACCTCGTGGATGCCGTGTCGGCTCTCGAGGGTGTCGCCCAACTCGAGGAAGACGCCTATGACGAGGGGTGGAAGTGGATGAAGCGCCACATCAAGCCCCTGATGGACGCCCTGTAGGAGATCCTGATGCCGAGACGTCAACCGAGACCCTCGCGAGTCGCCCGCCGCCACCTGAGGATCGCCTACACACGGGACAAGGTCGTTGAGGCACTTCAGGAGGAAGGCATCTGGCCGGGCAAAATTCGTCCTGACAGCAAGGACTACCGCCGCGTCGAGGACATGGACTACAAGGCCGGACGGGACCCCGCGAAACTCCTGAACCTGGCCTCTCGGATGGCCAAGTCCATCAAGAAGGTCGACAAGGCGATTCGTCGGGGACGTGCGGCGTTCGAGTACCACAAGAGGTCCACGGACCCGAAGGCGATGAAGCTCGTCGCTCAGATCTTCTACGCGAGAGCCCTGGAACTCGGTGGACTCCCGGCCCGCTACCCGAACATCCCCAAGTCGTCGCCTGCGAAGAAGCCGAAGTTCAAGGCTCCGAACATCCCGGCGAACCTCGTTCCGACGGACTCGAGGGGGTGGCAACTGTACACGGGGGAACCGGGGGCAAGCCGGGCGGCGAAGGACCTCGGCAAGATCATGCTGTCCGGGCTCAAGATGCTCGGGAACAACGTCAGTCCGTACAACACGACGGCGAAGAACGTGAAGGCCGTCCAGGCAGTCCTCAAGAAGATGGATGCCGCCCGTGACCGCCGGGCCGAGTGGGGTGCGGCGGACACGGAACCTCGGGGTGTCGTGAAGGACATCGTGGAGGACTACCTGTCCACCTACATGGACAAGTGGGACCACCAGGAAGTCTTCGACGCCGTGGACTACTGGTAGGGGGCGTAGCCGTGCCTGAGGACACAACAGCGGCGATCTACCACCTCAAGGTAGCGGAGTCCCCCTACGCCTCTGACGCCGCCCACAACGCCCACCAGGCCGCGAAGTACGTGGGCCGAGCAGCGGACGAACTCAAGGGCGACCGGGAACTCTCCCGTCTCGCCAAGAAGTTCGAGGATGTCGCCAAGGACGCCGCAACCGTCGCCGGGGCCGTCCGCAAACATGCGAACAAGCTGGAGAAGACCATGAAGACCTCGAACCTCCGTCGTCGCCTCATTCGGCTGGCACATGACAACCCGGATCTCCGTCCGAAGCTCCTGCCCCTTCTCAAGGGGTCGCAGGACAAGACGGCTGGTGACCCCGAGATCCGGTGGATGATGGAGGCGGTGAGATCCCTCAAACAGGGCATCCAGGATCATGGACCCCTGGAGGGGGAGATGACCCAGGAGTGGATGGCGGACGCCACCATCGAAATCGCCAGGGGTGCCCTGGAACGCGGGGATGCCGATGACCGATGGAAGAAGGTCTTGGCGTTGGCTCAGGGCATCAAAAGGACTGTGGGCTAGATCGCCAACGAAGATCTCGTCACTCCGTAGGGAACAACTCCCCCAATGCCTCATGCTGCTCCGGCGATCCTCGGGTCATCAGATTTCGTGCCGGTAGGTCGTCTATAGGAGCCCTCCGGTAGGAGGTTCCCATGGCCCACAAGCTCATCGACTACCTCAACCAGTACTTCGGGGATCTCGTAGACCCCCGGAAGGTGATGCCCGCCCTGGTCCGTGAGTTCAAGCCGGACGAGGACATCCTCTGGGACCGCGAGACCAAGCTCGACGTCAAGGTCCAGAAGATGAGCGAGACCTACGTCAACGTCGTCGGGAACCAGCGGGACGTCGATGACTGGGACGAGTGGGAGTTCACGATCGAGTTCCCCGAGAAGGTGACCTACACCTTCACCACGACCATCCCGGCCAAGAAGGTCTACGAGGGGCTCTACGGGGTGTACCGGAAGTACGCCGACGATCAGCGAGCCCTCAAGAGCACCGTCACGCGGTTCATGGCCGACAAGAAGGCGATGACCGCTCTCGCGGAGATCCCGGCGCTGGTCATCGAGGGGATTCTCGAGGATCCCAAGACCTTCGAGTACCTGTACGACGACATCGACGAGTTCGTCACCCTCGAGGGGGGCGGCACCGTCAACGCCAACGACGAGAACTTCACCGTCGAGCGCAAGACCGTCACGGTGGACGGTGTCGGGGGTCGGCAGACGCTGGTCGTCCACGCGGTGCTCCAGATGACCCTCGACCTGGAACTCGACCAGGACGACATCGAGCCCGATGAGCCGGACTACGAGCCGGACCCGATGGACATCCGCAAGCGGATGATCGAAGAGCCCGAGTACTACGGGGGTGGGCGGTGGGCCTCGAGCAAGCGGTCCGTTCTGTCCCCAGTCGCCATCGTTGACCAGTACTTCGGGGGCCTCATCAAGGACGCCCGGAGCGGAGTCAACGCCATCATCAAGTCGTTCAACGAAGGGGACTTCCTCTACGAGACGTGGTACCCCGCCACAACGACCATCGAGCCCCTGAAGATGGAAGAACAAGTGATCGGTTCGGAAGACCCCCACACCCTGGAGTTTCCGGGCTTCATCAAGGTCACCCACAAGGGCACCTACCCCGCCGAGGACACCGCCGAGGACTTGTTCTGGGTCCTCTCCCGCCTCGCCAAGGACCGGAAGGCTCTCCAAGCGGCTGCCGTTCAATTCGTCAAAGACAAGGACGCCATGCGCTGGCTCGCAGATGTCCTTCGAGATGCGCTGACGAAGGAGGTTCAGGAACCGAAAATCCTCCTGGAGATGATGTACGAGGAGTTCGACCAGATCGAGGACGAGATCAACGCGGTCGTCACCCCGTCAGGTACCAGCAGCTTCTTCATCTACAAGACCGTCCCCAAAGTCACCGTCAAGGGGGACACGAGGGGGCTCCACATCGACGCCTCCGTCGTCGTCGAATGGGAATTCGACGAGAACCGCACCGAGGTCCAAGTATATGACGAAGTGGGGTTCGGTCTCCACACGATCTACGCCTCCAACAACCTCCGGCGAGCCACCCTCCGCATCGCCTCCAACCTCCCCAAGGGAGACGCGACCCGTCGGAAGCTCCTCGCCGTTCTGCAGGAGGACGAGGGATGACGACGCGCCAGGGGTTCGACAAGTACGATGCCGAAGCCATCGTCGACGCCCTCGAGGACGCCTTCGAGCAGTTCGGCATGTGGGACTCCTACGGGGACTGGCAACGAGCCAAAGGCGTCATCCTGTCCGAGTGGAAACGAAGCGGGGGCAAGAGCCAGCGCCGCATGGCCCTCGACAAGCGAAACGTCCCGGAACTCCTGAGTGCCCTCGAAGGGCTCCTCACGAAGAAGGGGCTCAACAAGGCCCTCAACGCCCTCGAACGGGTCAAGCGGGGGATCCTCCGCGAGTGGAAGACCATCGGGGTCGAGGCCCTTCGGGAACAGAAGCACAACCGCAAGCCGACGTTCCAGCATGGCCCGGACATTCGGCCTCACCTGGGAGCGAACATGGACCCCCTTCGCCGCAAGCTGATCCGACTCGCCCACGAGAACCCCGAGCTTCGTCCGAAGCTGCTGCCCCTCCTGCGTAGCAAGGAGGGGGCGTTCCGGACCAGCAAGATGGACCCGAAGCTCGACAAGGGCATCCGGAACATGATCAAGAACCTCGGGAATCTGAGGCAGCAGCTCTACAAGATGGGATCAGAGTTCCGCGACTTGCAGGCGCGGGCCAACAGGTTCATCGAGCAGGACACCCGATACGAGGGCCTCACCCACCCAGCCCCCGACTTCTTCTCCGACGCCTCTCACGCGAAAGCGGACGCCATCGGAAGTATCGAAGAAGCGATGGACAACCTCCAGCAGGCCCTGAGCGCTCTCCAGCATGGGAGATGACATGCGACACCCCATGGACATCTACAGCGAATCCCTCAAGACCGCCTCCCTCGTCGGCCCCTACGCCCACGTCGGAACCCGAGCCGTGACCTTCTGGACCCTCTTCCCCATCAAGGGCATCAACGACCAGCAGAGTCACCGGGTCATCAAGAACATCCAGGAAGCCGACAAGTTCCTCGAGTCCAAGATCAAGCGAGCCTTCCAGAGCACCCTCCCGGCAGGACGCGACCTCGCCAACAGCGTCCAGATGGGCCACATCGTCCAACCCGACCGATCCGGGAACTCGCTCGTCGTCTACACGCAGTTCTGGAAAGAGGGCAAGGACCGCACCACCTCCGACATCTACGAGATGCAGGAGTTCCTCAAGGGGTCCGGCATCAAGCTCTCGCCCCCGCCAATCCCCCTCGACGACTGATCCCCCGCCCGGTAGGGCATAGCTCGACCTCCCCTGCGTAGAGAGACAGCAGGAGGGTCAACCATGACCGCTGTCCTCGTCACCAGCATCGTCGCCGTCACCCTCGGCTTCCTCAGTGGCCTGGCCTGGAGACGACACAACCCCAGAGACCTCGAGGCCAAACTCAAGGACGCCGAACTCCGAGCCAAACGGGCCGAACGCCACTACGAGATCGAACGCGTCAACTGCAACCAGGCCATCGAACTCCGACACCGGGCCGAAGCCGAACGCGACAAAGCCCTCGAGATCGCCAAGACCCACGAGGTCACCCTCCCGGACCCCGGCGAGATCCACACCCAGACCGTGAACCCCTGGGACAAGCGCCAGTACAACTCCACCCCCGAAAAGAACATGCAGAACATCAAGGACGACCTGCAGAAGGAGTTCGGGAACCAACACCTCAAGGTCAAGCTCGTCCTACACGCCCAAGGCGGATGGGTCCCCGTGTTCCAGAAGCACTGGCGAAACAGACCCATCACCCTCACCTTCGACGGACCCGCACGACGCATCGCCCACGAGATCTGGACCTTCTTCAACGACCTCGACCACGGGTTCGTGGCAAAGTCCAACCGCGCCGCCAACTACGGCCAGAAGATCTGGGTCGACGGCGACTCCCCGTTGACGTTCGAGGTCACCGTCGAACACGAACAAGAAGTCCCAACCCCCGAATACCCCGAAGTCCACACCGTCGAAGTCGCCGTCGTTCGCACCGAAGTCGTCGAGACCGAGAAGCTCGTCATCCCCGAACCCGACTCCCTCGAAGGACTCCGCCTCAAAGAGCAGGTGGCCCACGAAGACCTCGTCGCCCTCATCGACGCCGTCCTCGAGACCCGTGAGACCGAACGCCAGGGAGCCCCTCTCGGACCCACCAAGGCCAAGGAGATCGACGCTGACGCGGAGCGCCTAGCCCGCAAGCTGGAGGCCCGTCAGGGCCAATCTGCGGGTCGGTAGCCCGGCTATAGACGCTCCTCTGACAGAGGAGCGAACCATGCGAGTCCCCGTGACAGACTTGCCCTCCCTCATTCACTACGTCGTGTCCCAAATGCGGGATACCTTCAAACGCAAGGGAGCCCGGTTCAACGGCATCGAGATGACACGTTCCGGATGGCGGGAGTCCTTCGCCTGGGGTGGACGACAGTTCGCCTGGGAAGTCACAGGACGCTTCAACAACTGGTTCTTGTCGTTGCGAGTCGATCTCCCCGTCGCTGACATCCCACAAGAGATCAAAGGCCCCATCGTTCGAGGTGGGAAGCTGGTGACCCCTCCCAAAGTGGGCCAGTGGTTCAAGCAAGTCAGAGAAGCCATCGAACGGGAAAATGCCGAAGCGGTCGTCAAGACAGGAGGAGCACCCATGGACCCCCTGCGTCGCAAGCTGATCCGACTGGCCCACGAGGACCCGTCCCTCCGACCCCACCTCCTGCCTCTCCTGGCCCCCAAGACCGCCAACCTCGACTACGAGGGGATCGACTACGAGCCCATCCCCGAGACCAAGGACGCCTTCAACACCATCCTCAAGGACCTCCAACGAGCACGGGATCTCAAGAACTTCAAGATCACCAAGCCCGGCTACAAGTCCTCAGACCCCGTGATGGAAGACGACGAGGACGAACCCTGGTACGAGTGGTTCGGCATCGTGAGCTTCGAGGTCAACGGTGAGCCCATCAGTCTCGACCTCCAAGTGAACTGCCGCTGGTCCGAGAAGAACGACGCCTGGTTCCGCTCCTACTACGCCGTCATCAACGACCCCCTCACCCGCAAGTACCGCGAAGTCGAGATCTACCCGAACTCCGAACGCGATACCGACCCCAGAACCTTCACCAAGCTCCTCCTCAAAGAACTCACCCGATAACCCCACCCAACGCGGTACAGTAGCCCCACACGGAGAGTCCCTAACGACAGGGACCCCAACAGAGGAGCTACCAACCATGCCACGAGGCAACCGAAACCCCTACGAGATCCGCTTCGATACCCTCCAACTCGCACAGTCCATCCTGTCCGAAAACGCAGCCGCACGAAGAGACGCCAACCGCGACATCCGCGAAGACATCATCCAAGGACCCAACAACCCCGACACCAACGAGAACGGCGAAGCCGGACTGTACGACCCACACACCTACACGACCCAGGACGTCATCAACGAAGCACGAGCCCTCTACGAGTTCATCGACCCCGTCGCCAAAGAACCCGTCCAGGACGTCAGCACCAAGAATCCAGAGCCCGTCCTGGGAAATGCCCCCTCCGTCGCCTCCCTACCAGGAGACGGACTCCCAGCCCCCACAGGGCACCCCGACGCTGGCAAGAGACGCACCGTCCTCAACAACTCCGACCTCCACGTGTCCGTGTCCTCCACCCCGCCCGGACGCGACGCGACCGTCTACGTGTGGTTCAACGACCACCTCTACAAAGGACGGCTCATCGCCGCCTCCACCAAGCGCGCCGAAGTCCACGGCATCTTCCCCCACATCTCCGCACCACCCATCCTCAACCGCATCGAAGCAGCCCTGACCAAGTACCTACGCGGCACCAAGGTCAAGCTCCGCTACCACGACGAGACCGAGTTCCCACCCCTCAAGGGCACCCCCAACGACACCCCAACGACCTACGAGAAGACCCTCGACGACGGCACCAAGATCTCCCTCAACATCTACTCAGCATCCATCAGCATCGACGTCCACGAACCACACGCCTGTGGACAGATCTACCTAGCCCGTATCCGACCCACCTCCTCCACCACCTACCTCCTCATCCCCGAAGACAGCGACGCCAAGGACATCGCCAAGCTCCCCTCCCATGTCCTCGACACCGTAGAGCAAGCCGTGGCCGAACAACTCGGCCAGAACACCCACGTCAGGTTCCAAGGACGATGACTACCCCGTAGGAGCCCCCGTCACCCCAACCCCCTAGCCCTACCCCTTACCTATCCCTTCCGACCCCTTGTGGGTCCCTAGACCCGCCACACACGGCCTCTCAGACATAAACCCGAACCCCCCTCTACATAGCCCTAAGCCCCGAGAAGGGACAGATCTACTAAACGGGCAGGGAAAAGCCAGCGAACAAAGGGTCGCGGAGATTCTGTATACAGTATCAGATAATCCTGTGACACCCGCAGTGAAATCCAACCGTCGGTCTGAGACTCCCAGCGACTGGAACTCAGAGTCCTGCCGGCCGGATCTCAAACTCCCGCTGGTGGGAACTTATCGACCCTCATCTGTCAGAATCGCTCAGAAAACCTTTGAGGGTCCCTCGAGTGGTGAGATTGGGCGTATCGAAAACGCATGGAAAATGGGGTGGGTAGAGGGAAAGGGGTCTTGGCTTACTCCCATGGGTCGAAAACCTATCGGGAAGGCCCTCAGAGGCCGATCGAGGGGAAGGGTTAGGTCTCTCAGAGGGGGGTCTATTGTGGGGATGGGATTGGGAACGTGGGGATAGCGGGTCCCCGAGGTCGAATTGGTTTTGGGTTCAGAAGATGTTGGGGGTGGTCGTCAGGCTTTGGCTCGTCGTCCGACGACGCCCATCTTCTTGAGTTCCTGCATGGCCATGTTGACGACGTCCCCCATCTCTTCGGCCTCGTAGTCGTCCTCACCGATCATGATGTCGCTGAAGGCGTTCCAGTACGCCTTGGACTTGTCGTACATCTCGATCTCGAGGGCTCGGATGTGTTCGAGGTCGGACGCGTAGGTGGCCTTCTGCCGGACCTCGAGGGGTGCGAGTTTGAGGATGATCGGTGCCCATTCGCGGGCGAGGGCCTTGGCGAACTTGGACTTCTCGCTCCGGGACACGGCGGCGAGGATGGCCCTGCGGGTCTTGTCTCCCTTGGGGAGTTCGGAAGCGATCTTGAGGAGTTGATGGCGCATCGTGGGGTGTCCCTTCCTACTTGGCGGAGATCCTGGTGAAGCCGAGTTCGACGAAGAGGTCGTAGAGGGTGTCGAACATGGCTTGTTGGACGGCCTTGGGGTTGTCGAAGGGTGGCATCTTGAAGTTTCGGGATTCGGTGGTGCGGTTTCCGCCGAGGTCGAAGTCGATCTTGAGCTTGGCGTTGCCGTTGTCGGTGATGCTGATGGTGCCTTTGCCGGTCCACTTGGCTCCGGCCTGTTTCTTGGCGACGTAGATCCCGTAGGTGATGATGCCGGAGTCGCCTTTGGCTTCCTCGATATAGATGCCGACCTTAGGGGAGCGGAAGCGGTCGGCTACGTTGGAGAGTCCGACGCCTTTGTAGGCGGGTGGGATGGGTAGGGGTTTGAGTTTCCCGGACCCGATGCTCCTCAGGTACTTCTCTTTCTCGCGTGGTGGGACGTACTGGAGGTTGATGCCGGTGAGGACGACCTTGCCTCCGATGATGATGCCACCGGACATCCCTTGCATGACGGCTCCGCCTTGGCGGATTTCGGCTTCGTGGAGTCGGATGTTGTAGTCCTTGCCTTCGCGTTTCCCTGCGGCGGACATCATGGACTTCCGTGCGGACTCGAAGGACTTGAGGGTCGAGTTGACCTCCGACTGGACGTCTTTGACGGCTGTGATGAAGGGGTCGATGGGTCCGGTGTGTTGGTCCACGTAGGAGTAGACGTTGATGCGGACCCAACCGATGGTCTTCATGGAGAAGTTGGCGGGGCCTTTGCCGCCGACCTCGACGCTCCAGGTGACCTTGGCGGTCTTGGATCGTCCCTCATGGATGGCGGCGAGGATCTGTCTCCGGGCCGGGTCACCCTTGGGGAGTCCGTGGGCGATCTTGATCAGTTCGTGCCGCATCGATTGGTCCTCCTATCGGAGGGGACTGTATAGGAGGGCTAGCGATGGGGCTGTGGCCGTTCAAGGATCGGAACGAGGTGGGTCGGTTCGGGAAGTTCGCGTTGGTCTGGTACGCGCAGCAGTTTGCGATTCCGTTCTGGGTTGTGGGACACGTTCATCTTCACTTTGCGAACTACCACATTGCTGTGAAAGCTGTGGCGTCGGCATTGATGCACATCGCTGTAGCGGTGGGGTTCTGGTTGGATTGGCGGGAGTCGTCCTCGGGGGGGGGGACTCGTAGGCTACTGGGTTGCAGGGCCAGGACATCGGCGTAGTAGTGCTGGAGGTGAGGTCATGTCCCTGCGTGATGCGGCTCGGAAGGTTGTTCAGTCGTTGGAGTCGAGGCCGGGGCTCTTCTACGAGGTGTTGCTGATCGTCCGTGACGAGTATGAGGTAGCGGGTCCGTGGGAGGATTCTGCGGATGGTCGGGAGTCGGAGCGTCGGGACACTCGTGGTGGGACGTTGGCTGTGGTCTCGTACATGGCTGTGAATGATCGTTACGACTGGGGTGTGTCCTTCAGCGGGGGTGTGGGGACGGTGGATGAGCATGGGTCTTGTGATTCCTTGGATGAGGCGAAGGTGGAAGCGGACGGTGTTCTTCGTGGCTGCGGGTACCTGTTGGCGTAGGCGTAGCCGTGGTTGACCTTGATTCCCAGGCGGCGGTGGTGCTCGAGGCTCTTCGGTCGAAGCCTGCCCTTTTCTACCGTGTTCTCAAGGGTTCTCGGAACGCGTCGGTGTTGTCTGAGTGGCAGCAGGATGGGGATGCGTGGGTTCGTTGGGATCTTGAGGGTGTTCGGGTGCGGGTGGAGCGGATGAAGAGTGGGGCTTGGCTCTACCGGCTCCATGGTGGGGAAGGGTTCAGGGGGTATGTGACGTCGAAGGAGGCGAGGGTGGCGGCGGATCATGTCCTGCGTGACGAGGGGTGGTTGCTAGGGGGGTGATGGGGCCAGGACATCTGCGTACTAGGGTGTGTGGAGGCAGGTGTATGGCGACGGACCGGGAGCGGGCGAAGCGAATTCTTGAGGAGTTGCGGTCTCGACCGGGGCTTTATCTCGAGCTTCTTCATCAGATGACGGACGCGGGGGAGGTGTTGACTCCGTGGGAGCCTGTTGTGGACGGGACGTCCTGGGTTCGGCGTGGTCTTCGGGAGGTCTCGAAGGTGCTCTTCGGGGAGAAGGAGCGGGAGGTCATCGCGTTGGTGAAGGGGTCTCGGGAGCATTACTTCGCGGAGGTTCTCGAGGAGGGTGACCGGGGGGAGCGGTGGATGCGTCCGGTGGAGTCTGGGGTGAGTCGGTATGGGTCGGCGGAGCACTGCTTCGGGTCGTTGGCCGAGGCGTTCGCTGCGGCGGACGCTGTGGCGACTCAGCGGGGCTATCTGTTGCCTCCGTCACGGGAGGACGGGTGTGTCGGTCCGTGGGAACGTCCTGAGAGGCACCCCTGGTCGTCGCTGACGGCGCTTCGGGTTGGGGAGGGGTGTCCTGGGGTGGGGATGGTGTTCCTTGGGCGTCCAGCGCCGGGAGAGCCGCCGTATGAGGTCCGGGTGGATGGGGAGCCCTTGGCGGAGCAGTTCCACTCGGAGCGGAAGGCGATGGAGGCGGCGGATGGGGAGCTTCGGCGGTTGGGGTACGTGGTGCCATGACGGATCGGGCGGTTCAGATCGTGGACAAGCTGTGGGGGCGTCCGGATCTCCTGTTCGAGGTCATGACGGAACTCATGCGGCGGAAGCCCTACGCTCTCTCGGAGTGGACTCTGCATGACACGGCGGAGAAGGGTCGGCTCTTGTGGCGTCGGTGGCGGGATCTGCCGGATGGGAGAAACCAGTCCTTCGTGTTCATCGAGGGCCCTTTTGGCAAACGGACCACGTACTACGGTGAGGTCCGGGATCCGGACGATCAGGAGGTGCTCTTCGAGGTCCATGCGTTGGGCAAGGGGGAGGCAGGACGTCAGATCGATGAGGAACTCGTGAAGCTCGGCTATCGGTCGCCTCCGGACGTGCCCTTCCTGCCTGACGTTTCACCGTGGCAGCGGGATGACGAGTCGGTGGAGCAGCCTCGTCTCTATCGGGAGGTTCATGACGGTCGTCTTGTGGAGGTCTTCTGGGATGGGGATGGCTACACGGCGCGGATTGGTCGTGGGGGTCACGTGGACCATCGTTATGGGAACGATCTGGTGAAGCTGCTGAAGAGGATCGACTTCGAGTTGGGGGAGCGTGGGTTCGCGGTGGGGGAGTCGAAGTTGCCGGGGGGGATTTTGCCGTGATCAGGAACGTCTACCCGCCGTCTCCGCATGAGAAGTTCGAGGATCTAGGTCCTGAGCGTCAGCGTCTCGTTCGTGCGGCGGAGAAGGTGTACCAGTCGCTGCAGAAGCATGGGGATGTGGCGTGGTTCCTTCAGGGCATGTTGTACGGGGGTGTGTGTAGTCCCTGGATGGACGGTGGTGAGGGTTCTACTGAGTCGGTTCGGAGGAGGCCGAGGGGGATGGGGGGTCGTCAGGAGATCGCACGGGTGACGTGTGATGACGGTCGTGGTGGTGACGGTCCAACGTTGTGGGAGTGGGTGATCTGGTGGGGTGACGACAACAAGCTCTCGGGGTCGGCGGGTTCGAAGGGGGTGGCTGAGAGCATGGTGGACGAGATCCTTCGGGGGAAGGGATACATCCTGCCGTGACCCATCATTCCCAGGCGAGGAAGGTTGTGGAGGCTCTCCGGGCGAAGCCCCGCCTCTACTACGAGGTCATGGGGTTGATGACGATGCAGAAGCTGGTCCTGGGCCCTTGGGTGCATGAGGTGTGGATGAATGGGAAGCACTGGGTCCGTTATGACGGGGCACACAACGAGATCGCCGTGATTCGGGAGGCACGGAACGGTTCGATGTGCTGGGCGTGGACGGTGAGGGACCCTCAGGGGAACACCCAGCATCCTGAGGGTTGGACGGTTGAGCTGGAGGAGGCGATGGGGGCGGCGGATGCGTGGCTCGAGGGGGTTGGGATCACGCTCTTGGAGGAGGAGGTTGAGGACCCGTGACCCTCACGGAACAGGTCACCCGCATCCTGACGGGGCTCAAGAAGCGTCCGACGTTGCTGCTCGAGGTGAAGCGTCAGCTTGCGAACACCCATGTCCTGGCCGACTGGAGGGAGCATGGTGTCGGGTGGATTCGGTACGAGGGGGATGTGGGGAAGGCTCATGTCTCGCGGACGCAGGACGGTCTTTGGGAGGGAAGGGCGGAGTCGACGACGGTCGTGGGGGTCTTCGACACGGTGGAGGAAGCGAAACACGCTGTGGATGAGGAGATGGTCCGTCGGGGCTACTTCCTGGCGGGGGAGGATCCCCCATTGGGCCCCCACCTCCGGGCTTGGGGCATCGGGTTTGTCGACAAGACGGTTATGGAGCGCCGGGACCAGCGCGGGAACGTGGTCGCGGAGATCAGGAAGAACAAGGAGGGGCTCTACTGGGGGGAGTGGAAGCTTCCGCGTCTGTCGGACGGACCCCCAATCCATCAGGTGATGCCCCCGGATGCGTCCTACTTCGCGGATGCCGCTGGGTGTGCTGAGGCTGTTGACGCGGCTCTCCTGGATGCGGGGTGTTGCCTTGACTAGCCCTGAAGTTCGAGCGGACGCGGTGATCGAGGCTCTTCGGAAGCATCCGATGCTCTTGATGGCCCTTCAGCGGAAGCTGCGGGAGATGGAAGCCCTGGGTCCGTGGGTTCATCGCAAACAGGATCAGGTCTGGGAGCGTCAGGACGCCCACGGGGTCTCACGGGTCACTGTTCGGCGGGTCGATGATGGCCCGGAGATGTCCTTCCACGGGCGCGTCTTCTACAACAGGGAGGAGTTCGTGATGCCGTCGGCTCAGGAGGCGATGGCGGCAGCGGACGGGATCCTCGAGGGGTTGGGAGTGGTGTTGGTGCGATGACGGGAACACCGGAATACGAGCAGTGGAAGCGGGACATGGCTCAGGCGGAGACCATCGTCCAGAAGATGCGGGAGCATCCGAGGGTTGCGTACCGTGCGGCGGAGCTTCTCTGGAACCGGGTGGCTGGTCCGTGGGAGAACCATGGGAACTGGGCGGAGCGGAAGCGCATTGGTCGGGACGTCTCACCTCCGAACATGGCCTACGTGAACGACAATGGTCGTGGGTGGTGGGAGTGGCACGTCTGGGTAGACGGCAGGACCATCCGGGACGAGTCCATGTGTCCGACCCAGGAGGAGGCGATGGCCCAGTGCGACGCCATCCTGGACTCTCGGGGGGTCATCCTTCCCTGACACGGTACAGTTCAGGTGGGAGGTGGTCAGATGGCTGACGAGGAAGTTCTGACGTTGGAGATCCCGCTCAAGGATCTCGCGTTCAAGGTCAAGGTACCGGACGGGAGTCGCATCGTGGCGGCGTTGGAGACCCCGGCGGGTCAACTCATCCACCTCGAGGACCTTCATCAGGTCGGTATCCCGGTCAAGGACATCGCCCATCTCGGTCGCTCGGGCCCCGTCAAGGAGGAGAAGCTCCCGTTGGCCGACGAAGTCGAGAAGGAGATCGTCCGCAATCAGCGCAAGGCTGTGCGGCTCGACAGTTCCGAGTGTGGGGATCTGGAGATCCTTCCGGTGGAGGAGGACGCCCCGTAGCTGGAACTCAGGGGTCCTTCGTCGGGAACTTCAGGGGGTGTGCCGGGCTACGACGACGTGTTTGCGGTCTTCGATCAGTTGCTTGTGGAGCTTCTTCCACTCGCGTTCATCGTCTGCGAGGATGGCTTTCCCGGCGACGTCGAGGCCCACGAAGTAGTGGACCTTTCCTCTCCGGTCCTGGACACCCTCCCCGGAGTTGACGAGGGGACGCTTGTGCTCCCGTGCCTCCCCGAAGAACTCGTCGACGGGCGTCAGCCCCTGTCGCCGGAGTAGAGCGGCGGAGGCGATCTCGGTGGGCATCCCGCGTCGGCTCGCGAGGTGTCGTGCGGCAACGCGGGCTGGGCTCGGGGTTCTCATCAGTCGGTGCCCCCGGCGGTCTCGTAGGCGGCGTCCCAGAGGGCGCTCTGGAGTTCCTGATGCTGCCGGGACAACGCTCGCTCGAGGAAGTTGCCCAGGTCTCGGAGTTCATGCTTGGGGTCGTTGAAGAAGCGGTCCCAGTCGCCGTCGTCGATGCCGTATCCGGCTCCCTCGAGGTTGCCCCAGACGAGGAAGGCTCCGTTCTCGTCCATCAGATCCGTGACGTCGTAGCCCTCGGCCAGCGGGTGCTTCTGGATCCACAGGGAGAGGACCTTGCTCACGGCCCTGGTGAACTTCTCCGCCGCCTGCTTCACCTCGCGGGTGGCGTGGGCATCGCGGGCGTCGGGGTAGCCGGAGGACTCGGCCTCGAACTGGACGAGCTTGTCGAGGGTCCGGGGCGTGGTGAGGTCGGCCTGCTTCTTGGCCTTGTCCTTCACGACGTCCTTGTACTTCTCGTTCATCGCCTCCCACTCTTCCGCCGCTTCGGGGTTGCCGTGGTCCCGGAGGTACTCGGGAACGTCGACGGACTGTCCGGCGGGGAACTTGGCGGTCAGGGCTTCGAGAAGAGCACGCCGGGTATCGTCTCCGGCGGGAAGGTCAGCAGCGATCTTCAGGACATCACGGCGCAGGGTGGACATCGACTCCTCCGATGGTTCACTGACCCTCCGCGTTCTATAGGAAAAACAACGCGTCCCTGGCAGATCCCCGGTTTCACGTCGTCATGGATGGCGTATCAAGGGCGAGGAGGCCCTATGAGCCTGCACAAGACCAAGCCCAGCCTGCCGACCCTGCAAGGGGATCGCTTCCGTGCGACCCACCAGGCGTCGGTGGACGCGGTCCTCGGCACGAACGTCCGCAAGGTGTTCAGCCGGGGGTCCCGCTTCTACAACCACGACCTGTGGACGCTGCGGGCGTTCGTGGTCGCCCTGTGTTCCTGGGCGAGCCGCAACGCGGGCCAGACCCCGACCCTCCGCGACGTGACCGAGATGTGCCGCGAGGCTTCGTCCAAGCCCGTCTACGACCCCCACATCGTCATCGCCGCGACCCCGGAAAAGCTGAAGCTCGCCGTGGCGCTCGCGTTGATCGGCGGCGCGTACCACGAGGCGTGGCACACCAAGTACAGCAAGCGGACCCCGCTCGACCCGCGTGCGATGCACAAGCTGATCACGGACGTCTGGGGTCGCGTGGACGACTGGAGCAAGCTGAGCCAGACGATCCTGCAGTGGCAGAACGTGGTCGACGACATCTTCATCGAGCGCAACGGGTGCCAGGACTTCCCCGGTGCCGAGCCGAAGATGCAGGACCTCCAGCACTTCATCCTCGACCAGGAGGAAGAGGGCCGGAACCCCAAGAAGCTCGCGGGTGCGACCGGCCAGGATCTGTTCCCGACCCTGATGGCCGTGTCCGCCACGTTCCGCGACGTGGGCCTCGGCTACAACACGGAGCGCCAGCGGCGTGCCCTGGCCGAGTACCGGGAGCACAACCCGGACGCGGTCGACTACGTGTTGAGCGGTCCCCTGGCGGACCTGCTCCGACGCACCATCGCCCTCGGGCCGACCGAGAACATCGAGACCCTGCGGCTCGCCCTCGAGATCGTCGCCACGATCAAGGAGACCTCCGAGGAGCAGCCCGAGGAGAGCGACCCCGAGGACGGTGAGGGCGAGGGTCAGAGCCAGGACGCCCCCCGGTGCCCCAACTGCGGCTCGACCAAGATCAAGATGGTCGTGTTCAAGGGTGGCAAGCGGGGCAAGCTGGTCTGCGAGGACTGCCGCTACGAGGAGGAGATGGACCTCCCCGAGCAGCCGAAGGACGGCAAGGGCTCCGGCCAGGGCGTCAAGGCCGAGTACGAGGACGAGAACGACCGCCCCGACTCCGGCGACTCGGACGGCGAGGGTTCGTCCGAGGACGGCGACGAGGGTGACAGCAAGGACAAGAAGGACAAGGGCTCCAAGGGTGGCTCCGAGGACGGCGAGGACGAGGATGGCTCCGGGTCCGACGACGGCGACGAGGACGACGAGTCGGATGGCGACAGCAAGGGGTCCAAGGGCGACGAGGACGGCGACGAGGACGGTGAGGGGTCCACGGGGTCGGACGGTGACGACGAGGGCCAGGACGGCGACGACAGCGGCTCCGAGGGCAAGGACGGCCAGGACGACGGCCAGGGGTCGGATGGTTCCGAGTCGGACGGCGAGGGCCAGGACAAGAACTCGGACGCCGGGGACGCTCAGGAGGGTGGAACCGGGGCTGGTGGTCACCACCACGACAAGGGTCCCGCGAAGGCGTGGGATGTGGTGGCCCAGGAGCTGCTCGAGGCGGCGGAGAACGGCGAGGAGAACGGTCTGCTGGACAACAACAGCGCCCTCGAGGGTGCCGTGGAGGAACAGCGCGAGGAAGAGGACGCGGACTGCCGAGGCAACGAGGCTGCGTACCGACCCTACGACCCGAGCCTGGACGCGGTCGACTACGTCGGACCGTCCAACCGGGGGCAGGGGAACGACGAGCGGCGTGCGAACGAGATGCTCGAGGGTGTCCGCACCGAGACCGCCTACCTGCGGGCTCGCCTGCGGAACATCGTCCGGTCCGTCATGCAGACGGCGGTCGAGCACGGTGTCCGCCGTGGACGCGGGCTGTCCGAGCGGCAGTTCGTGGACGACGTGTGTTGCCTGCGTGGTGGTCGGATGCCCGACCGCCCGGACTACGACCAGGAGGACGAGATCGACACCTCGTCCGCCGTGGCGGTGGTCCTGGACGAGTCCGGCTCGATGAGCCGTCGCCTGCAGCTTGCGACCCAGGCGTTGATGGCCATCACCGAGCCCTTCGACTTCCTGAACTGCCCCACGATGGCCATCGGGTTCCGCGATGGTGGACGGTACGCCGACACCAGCGATGGTGACGAAGACGGGTTCTTCCGTGCCGACTCGAGCCAGATCGACGTGTTCAAGGGCTTCCACGAGAGCTTCCGCTCCGTGAAGTGGCGGTTCGCCAACACCCGCGCCACGGGTGGCACGCCGATGGCGAACGGCATCCAGTACGCCCTGGAGGCCCTCAACGAGCGCCCCGAGACCCACCGGATCATGTTCGTGGTCACGGATGGGCACCCGAACTACAACCACGTGCCGGTCATCAACCGTCAGCTTCGGCTGGCCCGCGAGGCTGGTATCTACACGATCGGCGTGGGCATCGGCTCCGGTGCCGAGTACGTCAACCGCCTGTTCGACGACGCCGTGTACGTCCCGAGCATGAACGGGCTGGCGTCCGCCCTGATCCAGAAGCTGAACGAGATCATGGACTTCCGGGGTCAGCGTCGTGGGGGCCGTCGCCTTCCGTCGGCAAGTTGATCGTGGGAGGTTTCAACCCGAGCCAATCGGCGTTGTAGGGGTGAGGAGGCTAGTACGATGACGACCGCGACCGATACCGCCACCACCCCCAAGGTGCCCGAGGTGCCTCTCCCCAAGTGCCGCATCTGCGGGTTCGAGGCCCACTGGCTCGGGGACCACCTCGCGGAGGTCCACGGGATCTCCGTGGACGAGTACCTCGAGAAGTTCCCCGGCTCCCCGACCGCGTCGCAGCGGCTCGTGGACGCGTTCAACGACGAGGGCAAGAACGTCCGCCGCAGCCTGCCGCCCGCCGACACGGACCTCCGCGTGGACATCGCGGGGTTCCCCGTTCCGGTCAACCCGGACGTCGCGGAGGACGCCTGCCTGCCCCTGCCCCCGGCCTACCGCTTCCCGAAGAACGGCGACCTGTCGGTGGACATCACCGAGGCGGCGATCTCGATCCTGCGCGGGCGGCACGTCTACATCCACGGGCTCCCTGGCACGGGCAAGGACGCCCTGATCCACGCGGTCAGCTACATGCTCCGCCGTCCCTGCCTGATCAAGCAGGTGACGCCGACGACCGACGTCGAGGCGTGGCTCTACGTCCGCTCCTTCGACGAGAAGGGCACCCGCTACGAGACCCACGAGCTGTTCCACGCGATCACCGAGGGCTACAAGTGCCCCCGTACCGGGCGGACGCTGCCCTACGTGATCCTGATCACGGACGTCGACCGTGGCACCAAGAGCCAGCTCGAGTTCCTGCGGCTCCTGCTCGACAGCATCAGCGGGCGTGTCCAGGGTCCCGGTGGCAAGGTCTACCCGGTGTTCCCCGGCACCCAGTTCGTGTTCACGGCGAACACCAGCGGCGGTGGTGACACCCGAGGCCGGATGGTGTCCGCGAACGTGATCGACGGGTCGATCCTCGACCGCTTCGAGCGCAAGTTCCAGTTCCACTGGATGGAGTGGGACGACGAGGAGCCCATCGTGAAGTCCAAGTTCCCCCTCCTGTACGAGCGCTGCCCCGGCGCGTTCACCCAGGTGGGCAAGGCGACCGCCTCCCTCCGCGACGCCATCCACAAGGAGAAGCTCTACGCGGAGTTCAGCCACCGTGCCGTGTGTTCCTGGCTGGGCCACATGGAGGACATCGTCGCCATGACCGGCAAGGTCCCGAAGGACCTCGTCAAGCGTGGAGCCCGTGCGTTCCTGGACGGGATGCCCGACGAGCACACGCGG
>Ga0180433_10002346_pt1 | contig 29357 bp, 45 predicted proteins | sample SS_ome_8_FD_132980 | JGI IMG/M metagenome (GOLD analysis project Ga0180433, IMG submission 132980) | Hypersaline lake sediment archaeal communities from the Salton Sea, California, USA - SS_1_D_1 metaG | ecosystem: Environmental > Aquatic > Non-marine Saline and Alkaline > Hypersaline >... | reverse complement strand
TGGAATACAACTGATTCCAATCCTTTTGATCAGGATTTAAATAGTACAGATAGTCCAACGTTTGATGATATTACGTTAACGAGTTATCCGAATCTTGATACTGATAGTACGGATGATATAACTGTTGAAGCTGATCCAGTATTTTTAAGTCATCTTGCATATACTCTTTCTCAAGCTTGGTTGGATGGGTGGAATAGTAGTGATTCAAGTGATGAGTTTTTTAATGCTTCTGATGCATATGGGTACTCATGGGAGTTAGCTGATGAATGGAATACAACTGATTCCAATCCTTTTGATCAGGATTTAAATACGACTGATGTAGTAATATTTCATCGGTTAGAAATTATTCCTAAATCAGATATTTATTCCTCTGCTATTGATTTTTGTGATGAAGAGGAAAATCAAAGATTTACTATTAGCGTTCCGGATGATACATATGATGGCTTATTATTCTATAGTTTTCCGAATTCAAAATATATTTTGAGTTATTATGCTCCTTCTAACACATGGACTTTTGATGATGATGTTGAATTTGAAGATAATATTATTGTAGAAAAGAATTTGAATTCTGGTAATGGTACATTTTTTACTGATCTTCGATGTTCGATGTTCGATACGTTGAATGAGCTTCATAATCTTTCTACATTGATCTATAATAGTAACGGTCATTATTATACGGCTGATCATGAGGGAAGTTTACAGGATGCTATTAATGATCCTGGGTGTACTAAGGTGATTCTTCCAGCTTATTGTAATATAACGACTGATGGGAATATTGAAATACCTAGTTATATGGAGATATGTGGGAGTAGTAATTCTTCAACAATCTTTCTTAATGCTTCTGCTGATGAGAATGTATTTATTAATAGTGATCAGACAAATGGGAATACTGGTATTTATCTCCATGATTTTAAGATCGATGGGAATAATATCAATCAGCCTATAGATACTGATAATCAGGTTGCTCAGAATCGGGCGAATGGTATTTATTTTAAACATGTTGAGAATAGTAGGGTTGAACGGGTGACTATCGATAATACTTCGGCTGCTGGTGTATTAAGCTGGTATGGTAGAAATAATTCATTCGATGATAATTATATTCTAAATGCTGGTGGCCATCAATTCGGGAGTCATAATGAGGATTGGCTGCCTTGTGGTATTCTTTGTTTCTCTGAGTTGGATTCTAGTATTAATGATAATACGATCGCTCATTGTTATGGTAATGGTATTACAACGGAGACAAAAGATAGTGATGCCTGGGGTGGATCGAAGGATTGTTCTGAGAATATAGAGATCGATGGGAATCATGTCTCTGGTTGTTTCTATGGGATATATATCGAGCATACTGAGAATCATACAATTACAAATAATTTTATTCATGATAATAATGGGTTTGAGTCGTATCATGGTGTTGATGCTGGTGGTATTCGTCTAGGAAGTGGTTCAGCGATCTATAATAGTAATTCTACTCTTGTAAGTCATAATATCCTTATCCATAATGGGAATGTTTCTGCGAAAGATGGATATCAGATTTATTCTGAAGGAAGTCATAATACATTTTCATATAATCAAATTTATGATTCCCCTGGTTTCGGTATCTATGATGGAAGTGGATATAATAATAAGATCGTGTATAATAATATCATTGAAGCCTGGCGATCTGGTATCTTTACTTCTTCTTTTGGTACTGATGTGAGTCATAATTTTGTTAAAGATGCTGGAAAATCAACTCCTGGTATTGTCTCTACTTGTATCGCTATTGAACAGAATTATTTCGCTGGTGGTGATCCGGATGACTCTCGAGGGAGTATTATTTCATATAATCGTATTGAGGATTGTGTAAAAGGAGGCGGTATCTTTGTACGTCAATCCCATACTGATGTGAGTCATAATTCTGTTATTAATAGTGGCGGCCGGATGGCAACTAATACGTATTCTGCGATCTATGCAGTATGGGCAGATAATATCTCGATCTGTTTCAATGATCTTGAGAATAGTACTGTATCTGGTGACGGGATTTATATGTATGATTGTTACGATGTTGATATCTCTCATAATAACATTGTTGGTTTTACTGATGGTCTTGATATGCCAACTCTCGCCGGTGGTCTTTCTGGGAATAAACATATATTGGTAGGGAATAAAGCTCATCATTGTACAAATGGGTATGATATGAATTCAGCAGATTATAATGCAACGGCTAATATGGGTACGTTTATCTGATTGATATGAAAAAAGTAATGAAAATCGTATTATTATTCTGTTTCTTTTTTTTATTATTAGCTGTATCGATGTCCGATGCTTCATTAATCATTGAGGATGAATCATTACGAATAATTTATGATGATGCTCAGTTTATCTTTAATCCAGGGTTTAGCTGTGATTATTTGAATTTCGATGCTGTCTTTTTTCTTTTTGATATCATAGGGTTTAATACAAGTGCAGGGGATGAGTATCTTATCCGGTTAACATATGCTGATGATGATTTCTCTGATAATATAAATGGGAGTAAAGTACTGAGTTTTGAAGTATTGAGTAGTGCTGATACGATTGATTTTAATATCAGTGGTTTCGGGGAAAACATTAGTTATGATCTATATATTGATGGCTGGTATATTGAACGGTTGAATAGTTCGTCTGATGGTCATCTTGTTTTTGATTATTTTGATTGCAGTTATAGAAATTTTAGTATCTATAAGAGTTGGGATGAGTTTGTTTTACCTGAAGAAAGAATATCATCTAATCTCGGGATGAGTTTGAGTGATGTCATTCTGCTGATGATCTTCTGCGGTTTACTTCTTCTTGGAGCGTTTGATATCCGTGTTGCAGCGATGTTCGGAACGTTACTGTATAGTATCTGTTTCGTTGTTTTTTATCAAGCTACAGTAATGGGTTATAGTGGTTTTGAGCCGTTTAAAGCTGGTGTGATCGTTGTATTTTGTATTGTGATCCTGGCGTTGCTGGTGTTATCAAGTGGTAAATCTGGTAATCAAAGTGCATATGGTACATTTTGAATAATGTTCTTATTATCTTATTTAAAGATTATTCAATGGTACGCTGTACGATTTATAGTTGTTTTATTAATACTTAGATTGATTGATCATAATAAAATGAGGTAGGTAAAATGCGAAAATTCTTAAAAAATGAGAAAGCTAATACTGCGGCTGCTGTGATGTCCGTCATTCTTTTGATTGTCGGATTTGCTGTAGCTGGTCTGTTGTTTACCTTCACTCAAGTACTCGGAGGTCAAACTTACGAGCTTGTTGAAGATGACATCGATGCAATAACAAATACTACTATATCAGATAGTATTAAAGCTGGTATAGTGAGTAATTTTGAGGCTCAACAACAGATCGGGGATTATATGCCGATCATAGCATTGGCTATCATAATTACAATCGTGATCAGTCTCATAATTGGTGGAATTGCCTCTAAGTTTATGACACCAGCGATGGGATTCGGCGGATACGGCGGATACGGCGGCGGAGTTCTGTAAGTAGCGTGAAGCTACTCTCAATCTCCCTTCTTTCTTTTTTTCTCCTAAAACATTAGACTTAAATGGATGTGAAAAAATGGATGATACTGGAAAAGCAATTTTTTCCGTGATCCTGCTTGTTATCGGGTTTGCGATTGCTGGTCTTATGTACACATTTACGTCTGTGCTTTCAGGGGAAACATACAATATAGTAGAAGCCGATATCGATGCAATTACATCATACACTGATAATAATCAAACAGTTGTAGTGTATAATGCAACATGGGTGTCGTTAGGGAATGCTACGATAAAGGATTATCATTTTTATAATTCTAGTACATTCTCTGATAATACTTCAGCATTCTCAGTAAATGATACTACGGGTTATATTAGATTAAATGAGGATTCTGAGAACAAAGATGACGCCCTTAATAATTCTGCGATCTATGCATTATATATGTATGATGATGGTACGATACGAGATGCTGTGAAAACAGGGATTCATAGTAATTTTGAGGCTCAACAACAGATCGGGGATTATATGCCGATCATAGCATTGGCTATCATAATTACGATCGTGATCAGTCTCATAATTGGTGGAATTGCCTCTAAGTTTATGACACCAGCGATGGGATTCGGTGGATACGGCGGATACGGCGGCGGAGTCTTGTAGTATCTTTCCCCACCCTCTTTTTTTTCTTTAAAAAGATTTTAATAATGGGGAGAACATTCATTCTGAGTGATCATATGGCTGTGATCGATGATCTGACGTTCTTTGCGTTGTTTGGGTTAATAGCTACTGTTATGATAAAATTATATAATGTGATGAAGTTCTGCGATCTCTATGATAAAGCTGAAAGTGTGATCATTCTTTGTATTGGCGTTGTCTGTTATCTTTTTATTGAGATGGGGTTGTTTCTTAATCTTACTATTGAGTATAATGTTTATTTCTTGATCTCACGTATCTTCATATTGCTTCTTGTGGTGTTATGGTTCGCTGAGATATTGATGTATGCTGCTATTTCTGTTGTAGAGCCGTTTACTCGGATGGATAAAAGAAAGAATGAGCGGTATCAGAATTTTAGTAATATCTTTAAAAGAGGTTGATCCCTTCTAAATCTTTTGGGTTGATGAAGCCTGATCTTGTTAGTTCTTGTAATGCTGTAGTATAATTTTTTGTTATAAGTATCCGGCTGTAGAAAGGTTTCTTTTGTAAGCTATTGATCAATATGTCTTTGATGTATTCTCTGTTATCATCGAATCCGGTGAATGTTTTTTTTATAATAATGTTAGGTGTCTGTTTTTTGTGATCAATGTAGATATAAAAATCGATGATCGGTATTTGTACAATAGTTTTAGCTTGGCAGTATGGACAATGCATTACGATATTGCTTCTCATATCGATCATCTACCTTTTTTTTTATTTTGTGAATTGATTGTAGAATGTCTCCATTTTGTTAAGATGTTTCTCTAATGTTCCTCTGATGAATGTTTTATTTATCTGGAAGGTGTATTCTTTGACATCTGCTAGGTTTGGAGCAAAACTATTCACTATTTTTTCATAGAGATCAGTGAGGTTAGGTGCATCTTCTTTTATTTCAATTATGGAGTCTGATAGTGCATCTATGGATATATGACATCGTTCTACATTATGCCGTATGTTATCACACCAGGAGACAATAGCATCTTTCATTTTTTCATCTTTAATTGCTTTGATGCTTTCTTCAAATTTTTTATCACGGTTATCACTTGTATTTATGATTGAGGAATACCGGAGGATCATGCCTCTATATCCTGTAAGTCCGTTCTTCAGGTTATCCATATCGATGAATAATGTTGTCAAGTATCCTCTTGAAACGAGATCGGTTTCAGGTTCATTCATATTATATCATCTCTTGATCTTGTTGTTTTGGTGGTTGCTGTTGTTTAGTGATCTGCTGTTGTGATCTGAACATGAGTAATGGTTTAATACCATATTTTTGACTGAGGTATCGTTGATAGCCTACGCTTTTTGATAAAAGAAATGCAGGGTATATCATGATGAGCATGGCGATGAGTGTTGCGATGATCTCTAAATCCATCATGGTTACAAATATCATGATGAACGGTGTTATGATGATTAGTAGTGCTAGGATACATATGTTTTTTTGTTCAGTCATTGAATGGTATGCCATTTTTTGTTTTTCAGAGGGTTGTAATTTTGTTGGTTGTACTGTTGTTACCGGTATTTTTGGCTCTCCTGGCGGCTGCTGTGATGTAATTTGTTTAATGAGTTGTTCGACATCTTTTTTTGTTAGTGGTCTTTTTTCTTCTTCTTTTTCTTTGATCTTCTCTTCTCGCTGTTTCAACGTCTTTTCTATAGCCGCTAAGGCCTCTTGATCTTCTTTCATTGGTTACCTCTTGTTTTGTTTTGTATTTGTCGTATGAGTGCGTAGCTTATGATTTCGTTGATTATTGAGAATATAAGCCCGAAGAAGAAAATAATCATTATTGCACCTTTGAATGGGAAGAGACTATCTTTTAATGCGATGACAACCGGATCATTAATATTATTGTAGATGAGATAGGTTGCTGTGATCAGTGTGGTATTGATAATAACAAAGTTTATGATCAGCCTTGTTAATATTACTCTTAGTTTATAATTCATGTTATTTACTTCCTTATTGTATATTTTTTTATATATTCGTTGAATGCATCCCTCATTTGATAGGCAACGGTTAAACCTGTTTTGTTTTTTCTTTCTTCAAAAAAATGTTGTTGATCTTCAGTGAGGTAAACTGTAGTTTGTTTCATATGCATTCCAGTATTGAAATTAGACAACATATATAAATAGGTATTGCAATATATCGTATGTGATGGATGATGATACAACTACCAGGCCACCTGATACAAATATGATGTATAAACCTGAGTTTTATAGAAGTCTTAATAATAATTTATTTCATGGGGAAAGTGAAAAGAGTTTTGTTGATAAGCTTCTTGGCCGTCAGGATGCAGATAAATTACATGATTTAGTAAAAAAAGAGCCATTGACTAGGGGAGATGTTGAAGAGATATTGTTTTTGATGACGAGTATTGATCAGAAGATCGTTAATTATAATGAATGGGATCGTTATGTTATTGTTAAATTGTTTCCCTGGGTGAAGGATTTTAGTACTGCTTGTAAAACCATGTTGTTATATGAAGAGCAGTATGTAGATCATAAATTTACGAAAGAGTTTAATGATACAACTGTCTTGTTAGAAACATTGGAGATCATTAAAGAAATCAATAAGTATCTTCAGCATAATCTAAAATTTCTGATCAGTGTGTTTTTATTGATCTGTAATAGTACATTAAGTATTAATGGTGCAGCGTTTGAAACATTAACTACGAGTAAATTCGAGTATAGTTATCCGAGTATGTCGATGCCGTTGCCACAGGATCGTAGAGCTGGTTTCAATTTCTTCAATAAGAAAAAATAGATTGAGGTATTTGTATGAAAAAAATTAGGTTGAATATCGATGATGTAATAACATACTGTGCTGATGTTATCCCGAATACTTGTTCGTTTTGTAATAAAAAACCAGTGGCATTGTTGACGATAAAGACATTATTCACAAAAAGAAGTAGATGGTTATGTAATGATTGCCGTACAAAATGGGTTAAAGGGGAGTTGTTAATATGATCAGTTTTTATAAATGGAAACGATTGGGTGTGTTTACACTGTTGGGAACATTACCAGTATTGATTTTTATTATGATTTTTCTTTCATCGGTAGAGTTCATTATTGTTGATCCTATTTATCTTGTTATTGCATTGATGGCTAGTTTACTTGTTGCAGTTATTCTTATCATTATGGGAGGCCGGATGCTGCGTCATCCATTTATTTCTATGTTGGAAGGTAAAGGGTTATTGAGTATGATCCTTGATAGTACTGGTCTTGTTGGGTTGTTTAATGTTGTTGTTGATGCACCACGTATGAAAGGGATTTTTCCGGTGAAAGGTGTTGAAGAGGTTGAGGATACCTATAATACTGATCTGATGCATCGTCTTTTTGTTCCCAGGGATGCGAAGCTTACTAAAGCAGTAAGTTTTAAACATGATGATAACGGGAATGTTGTTGTTGATCGATATGTTGATGTTCTTGTTTTGCCTACAGGGGATGAGAAGTATGATCATTTATTCAGTTTAGAGAATAGGCCTACGTTTATCTATAATAAAGTAATTGGTAAGTTTATGTCTAGGGATGGGTTAGCTAAATTTGAAAAAGATTTGATGCTGAAGCATAATGCGTTGAATATCCTAAGAAAGGTTCAGGAGATCGATGTTAACTTCAGGAATTTCGCTAGGTATACAGGTGAGTTACTTAAACCTGAGAAAAAAGGGATTTTTGCCAACCCGATCATTAAATATATATTGATTGGTCTGGTTGTGCTGATGATCATTGTTATTATGATGCTGTTTCTCCCTGCGTTTTTAGAATCTGGGAGTAAGATCATGCCACCACGTACAACAATTCCGTTTATAAGAGGGGGTTTATTATGATAGATGATAAGGAAGTCAGAAGATATAAGATCGTAGGTTTCCGTGATGATCAAACAAAGATACGTGTTTTATTAGAGGATGCTCCGCTTGTTAAATCAAAAGATGATATGTCTTTTGATACGGATAGTATTTTAAAGAATCCGATGGGGATGGCTCAGAAGTTGATGGGAAAACAGATGTCTCAGATCATACGGGATAGTTTCAGCATTAGTAGAAAAGAGTATTTGAAAGAAAAATATATGGTCGGAGATTATGTTTTTGTCACGATTAATCGAGAAGGTTGATCGACATTTCGCTGTATTGTTCGCTATCATAATGTGTTTAATTGAGGTATTGATCATTATTTTTATGTTGGTGTTGTTGTTTTCTGGTAAAAGTTTTTAGAGTGGTTGCTGTTGTCTGGTTGTATGGGCAATTACAATAACACTTATTGAGAATGGGGTTGTCAGTGTTATTGTAATCCCCCGTATGGTGTTGGTATCAATACATACTATAGAATGATCAATTATTTATATTTTACTATTAACGTTGTCTTTGTAAAGGTCGAACATTAACAAAGCTTTATATATGTCTGACAATTCTCTTTTTGTATAATATATGGAGTGTTTTGAAAAATGGAAAAAGAATATGAAATGCGAAAGCTAGTGGAACTTGCCAGGGAGTTAGAACGACAAAAACAATCTAAGAAGGATTTTATTGTACCTTCTGAGCAGATAAGAACTATGTATGATATTGGAAAAAAAACAATTCGTTTGTCATTACCGACTGCGAATAATGATCCTCATGATGTTGAGCTTTTTGGGATCACTGATACATGTCATGATCAACTCGCTCAAAAAACAAAGATACCTACTCAGTTTTATCGAAGGCTGAAAGAGGATCATCCTGAGCTTCTTGTAAGAAATATCAATGAATTGATCCAGGAGAAAGATAAACGTCTTGTCCGTGTACTTGATGGGAATGTACGAGCATTACTCAGTGATCGTTATCGGATCATCGATAATTATGATGTGTTGTTTAATGCGATGGATCAATTTAAAACATTGAATACTGAGAATGATGCCAGGATATTTGTTAAACGTGCTGATCTTTCTGAGACTCGGTTATATGTTAAAGCGATCTCTGATCGGTTGAAAGATACTATTTTCACTAATAAAGAAAAACCTGAAGTCGGAGATATGGTTGAAGGAGGGATCATCATTATGAATAGTGAGGTCGGTGCTGGTGCATATAAAGTCATGCCGTTTATGAATGTGTTGAAATGTCAGAATGGGATGATCAGCGAAGAAAGCTTTACAAAGGTGCATCTAGGCCGATCTAAATCAATCGGACAGATTGACTGGTCTGATGAGACATTAAGCCTGGAAGATGCTGCGTTATGGAGTAAAATCAGTGATATGATTAAGGGTACGTTTGATCCTGAGATTTTTATGAAATGGGTTGATCGGATTAATGATAAAGCATCTACGGTCATTGAGAAGCCTATTCTAGCGGTGAATAATGTCGTTAAAAACTATGATCTCCCTAAGTCTAAGGCTGAAGAGTTATTGTCTCAGTTTAGCCAGGAAGGCTTTACACAGTGGGGTTTGTGTAATGCGGTGACTGCTGTTGCTAAGAATGAGACTAATTATGATCGTCAGATCGAGCTTGAGAAGCTTGGAACGAGGCTCATGGAGGTTGAGGTTGAAGAGTTACAGTAAAACTCTTCTCTTTCTTTTTTTTTGGGAGTGAATGATCATGAAGAAAGTTATTAAACATTCAACAAAAAAAATCAACGATAGAGATACTAATCCTATTTCTTCAATTGATACTTTTATTGTTACAATTCTCATTATCTTTTGCCAACTATTTTGCTACATTGGAGGAATATTCTACTATCTTACCTTAAAAATATTTACTCTTTCATTATTGTGGTATATATTACTAATCCCAACTACCATAGGTACTATTATTATTTTTTGTAATAAATCAAATAGAAGAGAGATAGTTAAAGAGTTCGTGGAATTTTGGTATCAATATAAAAACAACAAGATTTTTCCAATATTGGAGGTTTTCATCAAATGATGGGAGACGATTCCTTCAATAAAAATAGCTCGAACTATCCATTCAGCTTTTTTAATAGGATAGTCTCCCTACCTATTACTTATTTCTTGGGTGTGAGGAAGTATCCGTTGTCATGAGGATGATGAAAAGAAAAATAGGAATCGTAGGAAACGGAGGTTGAGAAAGAATGAGTAGGGTTGATATGGATCGTTGTAGTACGAAGTATTGTCGTGGTGAAGTCGCTGTTGTGTATCTTGGTAGGCCGTTGTGTCAGGGTTGTTATGAGCGTGTCTGTGATATGGAGGATCAGGAATATGAGAAGGAATCCTGTGTTTCAGTATAAGAATCGTGTTTGTCCGGTGTGTCATAAACCTGTTGGTGGGTATTCTTATACGTTTAATGAGCATGGTGCAAAGATACATATTTATTGTAGTGGGAGTGAGAAACAATGAGTTCCTCTATGCTTTTGTTCCATACCTTCTCCATATACCTTATCGTAGAGCAGGGTTCAAATCCCTGTCGCTCCCATTTTTTATTTTTTAGGAGGGTATAAGAATGCGGATCGTGCGATTTCTTCGGTTGTTCTTTGAGGTTTCATTGATCTCGTTGTTTTTTGTTTTAGTTATTTGGTTAGGATGGGAACTGTTATGTTTTATTTTTTAGGAGGTAATAATGAGTAATAATAATGATCCTGAGATGTATCCACGTATATCAATCCGTGTATCGCCTATATTGTTACGTGAGATCGATACAGCCTGGCTTAAAAGAAGTGAGAAGGATAAGAGCCTGAGTAATAGGTCTAAAGGTGTTAAATGGCTTCTACGGCGTGGTATTGAGGCTTTTCGTGATGATCAGGTGAAAGGGTTTGATGATTATCATCATTTTGATCGTGATGATCCAGTTGAGCTTGAAGATGATGATGATGATGGATAAGGGTTCAGTACTCAGCCGTAGTTTTATTATGCTTGGTATTGATTCTTATTTGATATTTGGAGGATTTTATCTATGAAGAAAACACTCTGGTTTGGGCTGATGTTGTTGATCTTTTTTTTATTTTTATTAGTTATTGATTCTGTATCTGCTGAGACTTTCGGTTCACTTGATGAAAGTGATGACGGGGATATCTATTTTTGTGGTAGATACACAGGTATTGTAATGGTTTCTCCCATTGTTTCTCCTGATAATGATGGAACTTCTACAGGTATATATGCAAGAGTTAAGTCATTAAGTGGTTACACTGCTTTTACATCATGTGCATTATATGATACTGATGATAATTCTCTTATTGCCACAACAAATGCACGTTCAATAAGTGGTAGTAATTCATCTTATTATTGGCAATGGTATCCCTTTTCAACTCCACAAAATGTCTATAGTACAAAAACATATTATATAACAATTTTTGGAGCATATGACGTTGGTGCTCCATCTGGTGATTATATAAGTATTTCATATGCAAATACTCCAGATATTGACTCTTATAGAGATTATAATGTTGGTTATCCAACATTCCCTGACCCTTTGGTTATTGGTGTTACAGATAGTGATAAATCAATTTCTATTTATTGTACGTATACTCCTGGTGGTGGTGCTGCAAATAATATTCCTACTGTTGATTGTGTGATTCCTGAAAATGAATCGGTTGGTTATAATCTATCTGGTTATTGTGGTATTTGGGTGAATGATACTGATGGGAATTTGTTAAATATTACTTGGAGGACTAATGTATCAGGGAGTTGGAATACGGTTGCTAATAATGCAAGTGTTTCACCAAATGCAACATATTATTTTTATTATCCTGATTTTAACGAGTATAATGCTCAGTATTGGTGGGAGATATATTGTGATGATGGTACTGATAATATTTCTAAACGGTTTTGGTATGAGACAGAGATTAATATCCCACCTGAGTTTAGTAATCTTGATCCTGCTGATGAGGAGACTGGTGTCGCTGTTGATGTTGGTGCTATTTGGGTTGATATTAATGATCCTGAGGGTGACACGTTTAGTTTTAAATGGGCGTGTACTGATGGGAGTAGTAATAGTGCGATAGGTAATACCAATGGTACTAAGATTCTTATGTTTGATCATGGCGATCTTCTTTGTGGTACGGTTTATTACTGGTGGATTAATGCAACTGATGAGCATGGTGCGTATACGAATACGACTTTTAGTTTTACTACTGAAGCATGTCCGAATAATCTTCCTGTGATCTGTTGTGAATCTCCGGTTAATGAGTCTGTTAATGATTCTATTGAGTATCTGCGTACTTGGGTGAATGTCTCTGATGCTGATGATAATACGCTTAATGTATCCTGGTGGAGTAATGCTACTGGTAGTTGGGTGTGTTATGGTTGGAATGTTAGTGTTGTTTCTGGTACGAATATATCTCAATTTTTTGGGAATGGATCATTTTATAATACTAGCTTTTGGTGGAGTGTTAATGTCTCTGATGGTGTCGGAGGCTGGTCGAATGAGACGTTTTATTTTAGTACTGCGAATAGTAGTGTTTCTGTTACTGAGTGTCCTGAGTGTCCTGAGTGTGAAGAGACTGAGCGTAATATTGCTCCTATGTTAATCTTTGGTATTATCTGTTTCATAATTGGAATCTATTATTATAAAAGAAAAAAACATGATGGTAAGGGATAGGAGTACATCGAAATGCCAATGAGTTTTAGTCAATATACAAAGGCAGAAGAAGACCATGCCGAACAAGCAGTTGACTTTGCAGATTATTGTGATGAATATCAAACAAAAAACAATCTGTCAATAGAACAGATGATAGTGCTATTAAATGATACAATCAAATATTATGAAATTTATAAACAGGGATAGGAGTTAATGAAAATGTCGCATCAAGGTGAAGATGGTTGGTATCCAGAATGTGAAGTTTGTGGTTGTGGAAATTGTGGTAAGATGGTTTGTCTTGATTGCTATAACAAAATGAAAATAAATCTTAAAATCAATCCAGAACGATTTGATAAAGATGAGGGATAGAAATGAATGAATATCAGATATTGGAGTTTGATTTAGATAAAGCATTATCTAAAAAGGCAGTTGATGACATCTTTTATATACTTAAAAAAGAAGGTGCTAAAAATATAGAATTAGACTTTACAAATGTTAAACATAAAGATTTTGAAAAATCGATACAAAATATAACTAAATTATTAAAAGAAGAACTGGAGGTATATGGATGAATAAATTTGTAGTAGGTCTATTACTTGGTGGTGCTTTGGGTATTGCATCAACTGTAGTTGGTCTTTGTATCTAAGAAGGGATAGGAGTTAATCGAAATGTGGATGAATTGTCCTAAATGTAATAAGAGAGTCTGGAGAGCAAAAGGCGGTACGTTATTCAATGAATATCCAACTGAAGATGAGCATGAACATCAATTATTTAGAGATTTTGAAAATTGGAACGAGGGAAAAAAATGTACCGTAATAAGTGGTTAAAGATAACAAAATCAGAATGGATATTACTAGAATTGGAAGTTACTAAAGGTATTGAAGATTTTAAATATAGAGATACTAAAGATTGGGAAAAGAAAGCAAAAGAACTTGGTGCGAATGTTGTTTTGAGTTTGTATGATAATGAAGATGAACAATATCCGGATATGGAATTTTCAGTTATGAAATTCAAGGATGGTAAATGTATAACGGTTTATGATGCAACTTATAGACAGGTAGTATTCTGGAGTAAAGATGATTGTGATATTTGCTTTAAAGGGAAGAAGGGATATAAATGACAACAAAAAAGTATCAAATTGAAATAAAAAATATTGCTGTGGAACTTAAAGATATGAATCCAGAAAAATTAATTTGTTGGGCTATGGAAGATATATTTGCTGTTTCTTCTGACGATGTAATAATTAAAGAGGGATAAGATAGAATGTTAAATGATTCTTTATTTAAATCAATAGACCATCATACAAGAACACCAAAAGCATATTTTGATAAGTTAGATAATGAGTTTAATTTTAATCTTGATGTTGCACCTAATCATTCATTACTTGATATGTTAGATCAGAATTGGCATGGTAATATTTATTGTAATCCACCTTACAATAATCAAAAAGCATTTATTGTTAAAGCAATAGATCAACTGGAAAGAGGTAATATTAAGAAAGCTGTATTTTTGATTCCTAGTAGAACAGATACTAAATTGTTTCACGAAATAATATTACCTAAAGCAAAGGAGATTAGATTTATTAAAGGTCGTTTGAAGTTTGAAGGTAAACAAAATTCAGCACCTTTCCCAAGTATGGTGGTTGTGTTTGAATGACCATGATATTTTCATGGAGAAGTGAATAATAATGTATGAGTCGTATCGTATTGAGATCACTGATGATATTATCCGTATACGGGAGAAGGATGGATCGATTAAACTTTATGAAAGAGTTAAAAACATTAAATAATAATTATAGTGCATGATTTACTAAACATGTTACTAAACATTGGTGGTTGGTATCGTAGACAAAAATAGCAAAAAAGAACGTATTTATCATTATCTGATACATGGATATTATGCCGCTCAAATTAAGGATTTTAAGGATATAAAATGCAGCAAAGGCTATGTATCTCAAGTGATAAAAGAATTGCTTCAGAGTGGTTATATTAAATTAATTGATCGCTACCCTAGAAGGTTTAGTAAAACAAGTCGTGTCTACGGGAGAATGTTTAGTAATTGTACACCGGGGGTGTCAAATTCTGAGTTTGAGCAGCCTAGAATTCATCTTAATGTTGTGAAGTTTGAGTTGTTGAAGCCGCCTGATCTTGATATCATCGATGAAGAGGGTATTGTTGTTAATCGATGGAATGCTAATAATTCTAGTTTTGTTGAAGTCAGTCGTTTTGTTGATATCGGGAAAATAGTGTATCGGTTATGTAATGATAAGACTCTTGTTGTGCTTACGCCTGGTTTTTTTCATGATCCTGAGAATTTTCGTCATTATCGCCGTATTTTATTAGAGAAAACTGAGAAGTATGCTGCGTGGTTCTGTAAGAAGTATCATTGTAGGATCGGTGAGATGGTTATCTGTCGTGATAGTGATATTGCGAATACGGAGACTGATCCGTATTTGAATGAGATGGTTTTAAAATATGGGATGGTTAAGCTTGTTGATCAGGATGGCCATACGGTGTATTGGTGGGATCAGAGTAAAGGTAGTCCTGAGTTTGAGACTAATCATGAGGATTTAGCTGAGATACGTGTTTTTATGCCTCTGATCGTCAAAACATTAGAGGATCGGGTTCATACGCTTAGTAGCGAGGTTGCGGCTCAGGGGATGCTTATAGAAAGTCTTATGGCGAAGCTTGATGTTATTCAGGATTTGATCGCTGAGGTTAAGCAGGATATATCTGGTGAAAAGGTTGATAATAGGAATAAGGATGAGTATATTGATGTCACATAAGATCATTCAAAGATAGGTGATTTGAAGATGAAACCGATAAAGTTTTTAAAATTTTGGTGGGAGTACAATTATAAGAAACTTGCTAGTAAAAAGATTGAGGATGAACCTTCATTTGTTTGGTGGATTTGTTATATATTTTTTGGTATTGGATTATTTTTTTATATTATGTTTTTTGGATTTGGAGATTTTTGTAGAGATGTTAAAAAACGTAATAAGGAGTTTTGGAGTGAGTGGAAAGAACAAAAAAAAATCATTCAATGATAGGTGATATGATGAAAGATAAAATATATCGTTGCCGGAGCTGCGGTAATCAATTCAGAGTAAAAAGTTTCATGGATAAAGTGTTAAAGAATGAGGGGAGAACGGCTCGATGTCCGTTGTGTACATCGACTGATACGATCGGGAGTGTTAATATTATGTTGAAGAAGAAAGAGAAGAGGGCTGTTGTTAAACATAATATGGATGATCCTGCGACTGTCGCTCAGCTTGAGTATATTAAAAACTTGGGTGGTAATCCAGGTAGTGTTAAGACTTTTGGTGAAGCTGGTGCGTATATTGGTGCGTTGAAGCGTCTGCATGAAAAAAAGTAAATAGTTATATATTGTTATTTCGTTTATCTTTTTCTATGAGTCAGGTGGTATCATGGGTAGTATCTACTTTTATTGCATATGTTCTTCTTGATCACCTTTAACATACTACGTGTGATCCCACCATCCTCATCCCATGTATTTTGAGGTTTCAGTAAGCCTGATATCAGTAGGTCGATAGTTGACACAATCTCCCAGGTATCGACTGCAATAGGGAGAAGGAAATGCGTTCCTTCTCCTTATTATTGATTTATTGATATAGTTTTTATAGTTGTTTTTAATTGTCTTTTTTTAAATCTGAGGTAATTGTTATGGAAAAAGAGACTAAAGGAAAAAATGTTCAGTTGATGATGGTCGTTGATCAAGTACAGATCAATGACAGTTTGAGTACATATAGTGAAACGTATCATTTGAAGCCTGTTAATAAAGAGTTTGAGAAGCGTATCAGTATTAAGGTATCTGGTGGTAATGATATCTATGTGATCCTTGATAAGCTTGGTATCCCTAGAAAGAAAGGAGATAATGTATTAATTGAGATCGGTGCGAAGATCATTCAGTCTAAACTTATTACTGATGAAGAGACAGAAGAATCAAAAGAATAAAGTTTTTATACTTTTTTTTATTTCTTTATTGTAAGCTAATAGATACATAGTAGTATGTGGATATCCCATGATATTCAACTCTGATACTCCCAGATTATGATCTTTTTTATTGGGATATCCACCCCCCACAACCTTTTTTTTTATTCCATGAGGCCTTCTCCGATCTTCTTTCTCATCTTCCTGGTTTTATGTGCATATTTTCGTAGTGTTTCTTCTTTTTTCCAGCCGAATGTTTCCATTGTGCCACCGCTTCCGACTCTTTCATATACTTTTGTCGCTCGGTTATGTCGTAGATAGTAGGGTGGTACGCCGTCAGGGAATAGGATATCAAACCATTTAGGAAAATAATATTTTAGTTTGCTTGATAGTTCTGAGTATATTTTATCATAGTTTTTGATGATTATTTCTCCTTTTTTGTTTTTATATTTCTTTTGTACACCATGTCGTATGGCATCGCTGCGGAAAAACCAGAAGAGGTATTGTTGTGGGAGTAGCCGTCTTACATAGTCATCGATCTTCATGATCAATGGATCATCGTCATCGCTGTGTTTATATTTTTTAGGGAGACTGATTGTCCGTGCTGATGATCCTTTGCTGCTTGGGAGTTTTATTTCTAGGTATTCTTTTGTCCGGCTAAAGTGTTCTGGTGTGAGCCGTAGGTATTCGTTTGGTCTTGCTCCTGTAGTCCAGGCGATTATGACAAGTACTTCTGCTTGTTGTTGATGTTGATGGTCTAGGTTGTTGATCACTGTTTCAATATCTTCTCTGTTGATTTCATTGATCAGGAAGCCATCTAGGAAGTCTTTATAATATTGGTTTTTTACTTCTCCCATCTTATTTTTTCTCCCATATGATCTGGAATGTTTCTCCGATCTGATCATGATAGTATCGATATTTCTGTGTTGTGTATCGTCTGATCGTGGTGAATGGTATTCCTGTGTTATGGTGGATCAAGATCAATATGATCCCTGTTTTGAAGTTGAGATCGTATACTCCGTCTGTTAGTCTGTATTTTGTATCATATGTTATAAAGGCTGGTAGTGTGTTTTTTAGTTCTTCAATATCGATCGGTGCAACTATAGAGAGTAGGGTTGCTTTGGTGTTCTGCCATATCTTCGGTAGCTTTTCATAATCATCTGAGAATTTTATCTTGTTCATGTTCTTTTTCCCTCATATCATGTTTTCAGGAAAGTATATGCCTTTAAAAATCTTATCTCGAAACTATCATGTTTCGGGAAGGCTAGGGGATTAAGGTTGTTTTGACGATACTAATATATATAAGAGAGTAAACGATAGCATCGTTGAAATGGGAAAGTACTTTGACTTCATTATTGATTATGATGATGATCCTCGTATAATGGGAATGCAGATACTACAGAACATTACAGTCAATAGGTTACGTGCTAATAAGCCATGTATCCTTTTTATTGGTGGTGACAGTGGAGAAGGTAAAAGCTGCTTCGGGTTGAAAGTGTTAGATGCTGTTAATAAGAGTTATGGTGTAGATAGCTATGAGATGCTGAATGATAGTGTTGTGTATCTCCCTATACAATATCTAACGAAGCTTGATAATTGCTTGTTTTATAAGAAGAATAATAGACTTGAACTAAAGGATTTGCATGTACTTATGATCGATGAGGCTCGTGAGGTTGTCCGTGCGAGGGATTGGTATACATTTCTTAATCGTGCTATATCTGATTGTAATGCGATGAGTAGGAAGATTAAACCTATGGTGTTGATTGTGATATCTCAGTTTATTAAAGATATTGATAGTGCGATCCGTTATACGTTAACATATTATGCTGAGTGTGTTAGGCCGTTAACAGGTAAGACTCGAGTGTCTATTGAGCGTATCTGGAAGAATACGTATGATCTTGAACGGCCTCGTCTTTGTAAGCGGCCTCTAGTTGGTTATATTAAATATGAGAATACTCAGTCGAAGTTTTATCCACGGTTTGAAGCGAATATGCCGGAAAAGAAGCTTTTTGAGAAGTATGATGCTGAGAATTTTCGGGCGAAATCTACTATTCTCAGGAAACGTATTGAAGAGACAATTAATAAAATGAATAAAGACATAGGGAGTGTATATGATAAAGTTGAAGGTCTTGTTAAGTTTTATACGGAGAATCCTAGTCAGTTGACGATGATCGTTGATCCACGGTATAAGAAATTTAGGATTAAAAAAGAATTTCGTGATATGCATGAGATCACTCGTACTGAACAGATCGAATTTGAGAAAAGGCTATATCAGAAGCTTACGGAGATGGGGTTGATATCTAAGAAGGAGGGAGAATGATCATTGAATTCTTTTTATTAGGGTTTATTAATGCGGCTGCGGTTGTACTTGTTTTTGATCTCTATCGCCGTATTCATTGTTATTTTAAAGAGTTGAGGAAACATGAATAAGAATATGAAGCATACAATTAATCGATTTAAGCAGGAGTTGAAGTCGTTAAGTTTTAAAGAAAAAAAAGATTTGTTGTCTGATCTGAAGGCTGAGTATATGGTTTCTCGTAATGTTCTTCGTAAGGAACAACCAGGGAAATACCATAGGAATCCAAAGTTGTTACGCCGTCTTATTGCTATAGTAAAGACTGATCTAAATGTGAAGGGATGGAGATATAATCCACGGTGATGTATATGACTGATGTTGATGATGATGAAAATTTTGAGATCGATGATAGTGAGCATGTTCTTAATCTTGGTTTTTATTTGCATCGAAGCATTATGAAATGGCAGGATAGTCTTGAAGCTGCGATCAAATTAGGGAAAATAGAAGATGGTCTGATCAGTCGGGGTTTATCGGCTGAGATGGTTGTAGGGTGTGCTAAAGCGAAGGGTTTGATACATTGGGATATTGAAGAGATTCCTGATCATAAAGATAAGAATTATGATACTATTTTGAAGAATAATAAAGAGGCTGAGGTTTTTAAAAAGAAATTAAAGGAGTTCACCGAAAGTATTAATTCTTCTGTGATTGATGAGAATATCCGTACGGTCCGTATCGCTGATTTTAAAGTCTTTGAAATCTTGAAATGTATTAATAAAGCAGGATCGAAGAAAGGAAGAGTCATCGTATAAATATTTTCACATTCGGTATTTTTTCATCTATTTTTTTATAGTTTTGAGTTATTTATAAATTGGGAATTTGCATTACAGGAGAGCCTAATAAATGGCATATGATTATGAAAGATCAGTGATCTCTAAAGCTACTGGTTTAAGAGGGGTTGAAGCAGATCATATCGCAAAAGGCCTCGTTTCAATGGGTATCGATCCTCAGGTTATTGATTGGGAGGGTGCGATCAGTGATGCTCGTGATTATGGGAATAGATATGATGCGGTGAAAAAGTATCTAAGTATGTATTATGGTGTTGATATCGATGCTCATAATGTTTCTCATTTTAATATGGATCAGGCTGAAGAAAGTATATATGCTGATCTGGTAGGTACTAAGAAAGGTGTTAAAGAGGCGTTAAAACTTTATTATTCGACAAATGATCCAAATGAGAAGGAAGCGATCAAAGAGTTGTTATTGACTGAGACTCCTTTATATAATGTATTGATGACGGCTATGTATGATGGTTCTGAAATGCCATATGCGAAACGTTTTTTACGGGAGAACACTGGGTTGTTAAATGGGAATGGTGGAGATGCTGTTCAAGCTGCTCCGGCTACGGCTGCTCCTGTTCGTACTGTATCATATAATGCTCCTGTTTCTAAGGTTGATATCAATGATATTTTGAAAAGTATGGAGAAAAAACAAGCTCCTGCTCCTGTTTCTAAGGTTGATATCAATAATATTAAAAAATCTATTAGTATGAAAAAACCTGATGCGATCCCTCAAGAATTAGTTGATCGTGCTGCTCGTATGAAGCGGTATCGTGAAAGTTTAAAGAAAACATTCACTGGTTTCGCTGAAGGTGTTGTCAATGAGTATGATCTCTGGGGTAATATTGCGAGAAAATCATTGAAATCAGGTAAACCTAATAGAGATATTCAGTTGAAAGGTCAGATTAAATCATTAAAGGCTGCTAATGAGCCACTACGGCTGCAATTACAAAAAGAGAGGCTGCTTATGGAACATGAGCAGTTAAAGGCGTTACGGGCTATGTCCGGCGGTCGTACGATGAATCCTGTTGATACCTTTCTTGCTGGTGTTGTTGGTTTTTTACCTCAGAATCAGCCATTACATAGGCCTGGGTATTATATTGAGGCGAGGCCGAAGCTTCCGGCTGGTTATCGATGGAAGAAAAGTCATCAACCTAAAAAAACTAAACAGTCTAAAAAGAGAAGTAAAGGAGGTAAAACTATGGGTTTTGCAGAACCATATCCTTCCCATATAAAGAGTGATGTACTTTGTCCTATGTGTGGGAGTCCTATGGTAAGTGGAAAAGGATATTGGTATTGCAGCAATCCGTTTTGCGGTGCTGCATTCAATAAAAGATAATACAATGGTGAATAATTTGAAACGAAAGATGCGAGGAAAACTGAGAAGTATGCCTGGTGTTCCTATGATGGCCGATCAGTTGTTTATGTTAGCTGAGCGTATGGATTCTGATCGGGATCGTGTTCCTGATTGGAGGGATTGTAAGCCTCTTAATCCGAAACGTCACAGTCTCAGGTTGAATAAAAAACAATGGGAGCGGCTGAAAAAATTAGAGATCGGTGTAACGTCTCATATTAACCCATTGACTCAATATCCTACAGATATGGTGCATCTATTATCGAAGGAGGCTCGTAAGAAATATCCGAAGGAACGAGCGACATTATTAGCGGTGTTGAAGAAAAATCCTCATCTTATTGGATATATGGAGGAGAATCCACCTGATACATTAACATATGCTAGTAAATCTGGTCGAGATTTTGGTTTTTTACATTTTGAGCGTTATCTCGATGATATGATGAATCAAACACTTAAACGAGATGTATCAATATTTTCTCCTAGATATTGGGAGTTGAGAACTAAGCAGGGTTATATTGATGCAGCAACGGAATTTATTAAATCCAATTATCCTAAGGAAGATTGGGATCGTCATATTGCTAAAGCTAAACATAATGCTGAGCGTATGGGTTTTATGGATGAAGATGAGTATCTAAGAGAAAAGAAAAGGCGTTATAGTATTGCTCATACGATGTTTCATGAGATGACTCATGTTAAACAAAGCTTTGAAAATGATCCTCATCGATTTACTGAAGAAGAGGAGCAATTTCCTGAGCATGATAAACGACCGGTTGAGATTGAAGCTGATGCTGTTGCTCGTGCGATGATCAAGAAACGTATTCAGGAAGGGAATATTACTCCTGAGATGTATGATCTTATTATGAGTGGAGATACTGAGTTGTTAAATGATGTTGTTAAAAATCCTTCTCAACAGACTATTACGCCTCTAGGAAGGCAGATGTTATTTAAAATAAAAGATGAAAGATGATCATTATGAAAAAGAAAAATGTGTATATGGGTAGGGATTCTACGGCTGGTTTACCTGTTTTTGGCAACGTTGACACTGATTATGAGATTTGTCTTAATGCTATGGCTACGGCGTATGATGGTTTAAATAATGTGATGTTGACTCGTGAGCCTGGTGTTTTTGATAAAACAACCAGCAGGGAGATCAATGGCCGATTTAATGTACTTCATCAATTATGTAAACGATATGCACCGGATAAAATCAATGCGATTGAAGAGCTGAGAAGGATCACGTTGAGTAATAATAGAGGGAATATCAGTGATCGTGTAGCTTTGGAGAAGATGAGAGCGGTTTGTTATAAATATGGTCTTAATACAAGTATGCTGGATCAAGCTGCTGTTCATATTAATCAAGCTGAAATGCTTCGCCGTATCCCTAATAAATCACCGAGTAAGCAGCCTATGAATCCGTGGGCTGTGATGTTCCCAGGATATGTTGATAAGAGTGGTCGGATGAGATCAGATATGAGAACGAAAAGGAAAGGGAGGCGTTAAAAATGGTATTATTTCTTATTCCGTTAGCTGTTGTTGGTGCTGGTATTGCTGCGAGTATGTTAGCTCCTAAGGTTGCTGAAGCTGTTGTTTCTCATCCTTCTAGTCCGTTGCAACATCCAACGATTAAAAAAGCTAGAAAGGATAAAATGTTTATGGATGCTGTTGCGTATGCTGAGAACAAACAGAGCAAAGGTCAATCGGATGATCCCTGGTATCAGCAGATGTTTTATGCGTTACCTGGGAGTCGTAATATATATACTGGTGAAGCGATGAAGTATATTAAAGAATATTATAATAATCAGGGTATTACTGATCCTCAGCGTATTAAAATCGCTCAGAAGGCATATGAGGTTAAAAGGAATACTGGCGGTATCTGGGAGGCTGCTGCTGCTGTGAGTCTTTCTGCTGGTGCTGAGACTATTGGTACGGCTGCAACGAGTAAACTTGTTTCTAAACAGTTAGCAAAAAGAGGTATTCAGCTCGGTTCTAAGCAGATCGGTAAGCAGATCGGTAAGCAGGGGTTACGTGCTGGTTTGAAGGAAGCAACTAAGCAGCTTTCTAAAAAAGAAGCAGCTAGTATCATTACTAAGGCTGCTGTATTGGGTATTGCTCCGGCTGGTTTCTTTGAAGGTGCATCTACTGATATTATGCAACAGTATTATCGGAAAAATAAGGTTGATCCTAAACAAACAGTAGTAAGCGGCCTTCTTGGTGCTGGTAGTGCAACTCTTCTCGGTGTTCCTATTGCTCGTACGGCGATTACAAAACCAAAGGGGAGTAAGGTCCTTCAAGCTATTGGGTACGGTCTTGATCCGTATGAGTGGCCTGGTGATGTTCTCGCTGAAGTTCCTAAAAGAGGGTTGAAAATACAGGGTGTGAAAATCCCTATTCGTACTCAGGCGTTTACCAGTTTTCCTACATTAAGTCTTTCTAAGACAGAGAAGGCTCGTGCTAAAGCAGCAGGGTTGACTCAGGATGAGATGCTTGATCTTAAAATGATGAATCGTATCATGACTCAGACTCCTTCGCAGCAGCCGAGTACTGTGCCGACAAATGTGTTTACGCCAACGTATGCACCAACAACGACACCTTCTGATATTACGACTCCTGCTGATACGGAGACGCCGACTGAGCCGCCGACTGAGCCGCCTACGGAGACGCCGACTGATACTATGACTAACACAATGACTGAGACTCCGACATTTACAAATGTTCCTACAATGACTCCGTTACCACGTTTGATGCCACCTATGCCTTTTATTCCGGCTTCTGGTCAGGCTGGAAGGGGATCAGGGAAAGTATTCGGAAGAGGGAGCGTGTTTTATGATGAGCCTAGTGCTGCTGCTGCTGTACTTCGGGGGTTATTATGAAGCTACGGAGTTTAAGGAATGATGATACTGCGAGTCTTAGTTATTTCCTTGTATTTGTGTATCTTGGAACGATCTTGATCTTTTTGTTCGCTGTAGGTATCCCTTTTTTGATTAGTTTTAATAGTGGAATGTATACGGCTGGTTCTGATATTATAGCGGATGCTTCTGAAAAAATCGGGGATATAGAGAATGCTGAGGTTAAGACTCGTATTCAATCAACCCTTACAAATGCTCAGAGTAGTACGGAGAACACAATTGATCTTCTCAGTTTTTTCTTTCAATATAGTTGGGTTTGGATCATGTTAATTATTACATTCACGATCTTCATTGTCGCTAGAAAAAATGTTGAAGCTAATCAATTAGGAGTTGTTTGATGAACAAATGTTGTTTAGGAAAGTATCTCTATTTATTGATGTTCTTCTTATTTTTTGTAATGTTAGTCAGTATTGTTTCTGCTGCTGATGATAACAGTCCACCTAGTATTAGTATCGATGTCGATGTTGTCAATGGGATGAATGTTAATGAGACTGGTAATGTGTCAGTGTATGCGAGTGATAATACGGCGAGTACGATTATTATTAATATTAGTGTAAATAATGAAAGTTTTTTTAATACTACTGTTGGGAATCCTGGTGTCACAAGTTTTTATACGTTTGATCTAGCGAGTAATTGGCATAATTGGATCAGTGTTCGAGCAGAAGATGAGGATTCTAATATTTTATGGAAGAACATTACGTATATGGTCTATGTTGTTAATTGTACTATTGTTAATGAATCAGATGGGAGTGGTTTTGATTACAGTAATGCGATGACAACGGGTAATATGTCTCATTTTTTTCTATATATTCCTGATCTTGAGCAGACATATGATCTGTTAACTACTAATTTACTGAGTTTTACATATGTCACTGATGATGATGAAGAGTTATTGCGTTTCAGTATGAAGTATCGGTATACTGATGGTACGATCATCCGTAGTTTCACTCTTTCGATGCTTGATGAGGTTGTTAAACTTGGTTTCCCTGAGATGGAGACTACTTTTTATGAAAATCTGATCTATAGTGCGAGTGCGAAGGAGGTTATTGTTTTCAATATTAACAGTGATTGCTATATTTATGCTGATTATACTCGTTATGCTGGTCAGAATCAGTATACGGCGAGTGTGATCTGTATTGATATGTTGTATTATTTGTATACGATCGATGACGGGAGTACGATTGTGTTAAGTAGTCTTGAAGGGAGTAAAAGTGCATTGATCAATCTTGATTTTCTTGATTATGAGAATTTTGATATTGATTTTAATCTTTTGGAGAATCAACTTGCGATCGTACCGTATACGAATCATAGTGTTGCGATTTATTATATGAATCTTCAGCTTGATAATAGTATTCTTCAGATTGATATCTATGATGATGATACGTTGATTTTTACATATGTTGAGACTGATAATCCTAACGAGTTTTTAGCTTATTTTGATTGGAATACGATCGAGCTTAGTCATGATCTGATTGAAGTTCGTGTGACGGTGACGAAAGATGATGATACGGAGACAACATTCTCTCAGTTTTTTAGTGTGACAAGTGTTGAGGTTCGTGCTGATAGTGATATTGAAAGTATGCCGTTAATGATCCTTGGTGCATGTACAGTGATCTTCTTGTTGACGTTTGTCTCTAGTAATCAAGTATTTGGAGCTGTGGGGATCATCGCTCAATGTATTGGTATTGCGTTTACATCATATGCTGGTAGTGAATGGTATGTATCGTTTCTTCAGGCGATCTATGTGATATTATTGATCTTTACGATCCTCATTGCTCGTAATGAGGGAAGGAGTCGAGTTGTATGAGTACGTTAGATATCTTTAAATTAATCATTATTGTTCAGATATTCTTCGGTGTTTCTGTAACATTATTAGCTCATACGATGCCGACAACGAGTTATGCAGATATGATCCAGGCTGATCATCAAGTCGATCTCACTGAGACAGGGAATATTATTACGGATGCTGCGGAACGGCAGACAAATATCCCCATTCTTGATATTGGGAGTCTTGTTTTTTATAGTGGGAATATTATTATTGATCTGGTGTTAAATAGTATTTTTGCTATTCCTGAGATGGTGACGAGCCTGGTAAATGTATTTAATTTGTTTTTTCCTCTTGAGCCTACGATTAAATTGTATATTGGGTTGACGATCTTTCTAATTATTGGAGCGATCTATATCATTAATGTTCTTGCGTTTATCTTAAATCTGCGATCTAGTACAAGTGTCGCAGGGGTGGCCTGATCATGAAATTTCTAGGATGGTTATTTTTTTTTTGTATAATATTTCTCGTATTTTTTTGTTTTAATTTTATAGAGACTGTTCGTGCTGATGATGATTATGAGACATATTTGTATACTGTTGTCGATATCATTTTTTTCTCTTATTATGATGATACAACTTTTTATATTTATAATGAGACAGATGTTTTGTTGTATACTGATACTCTTGATGATGGTGAACAATTCTACGGTACGACTGACGAAGGCGTTTATAAGATTGTTGCTGATAAAAAATTTAGTGTGTTAGGTGGCGATCCGATTACGCATAATGTGATGGGTTATTATGCGATGGATGAGAATGGTTATGGATTATCAGAGAAATTATATACATATATGCCTTCAGATTATTCAACAAACCGTTTTATTGTTTTTAGTTATGAGGATAATACACATGTGACGATTACAAATATTGATACGTCTACCTTATTTTTTGATGATGTTTTGATGGAAGGTGAACATTTTGCGACTACAACACAAACAGATTGTTTTATTTTAGTTGAAGCTGATAAACCAGTATCGGCATTATCATATGATGATCAGGGATATTTTTGCCCATCTAAAAATAAATTATTTTCTGGTACTACTTTTTATACATATTCTGGTAATGTTGGTGGTTGGCCTAATAGTCTGCATGTGTATGTGTATGATAATGATACACATGTAACAATCACTAATACTATTGATTCAACTTTATATGTTGATGGTATTGCGAATGCGACTGATGTTATTACTGTGAATTCTCCGTATACTGAAGAAAGATATTATACTATTATTGCGGATAAAGATGTTACTGTATCAGTTAACCCTATTGGTGGGGGATATACCTCTTATTATCATCATGGTACGTATGTTGCTGACAAATCTGGTGCATGTATAGGAACTGATTTTTTATCATATGCATGTGATCATGATACTGGAAGTCATTTTGTTATCATGGCTTTTGAGAATGAGACTCAGGTTGATGTGTATAATGTGACTGGTGATTGTTATGCTTTTTCGGTGAATATTAGTCGTGGTGAGATTTATGATCTTGAAAATGATGTGGATTGGGTTGATTTTGGTGTTTGGCATATAGTAAGTAATAATCTTATTGCATTATATGAGGGTTGGGGTGATGCTCAAGGTAGTTTTGCTCCGACATATTTTGGTAGTGCTGTTTTTAATCCACCTGTAATAACTGATTTTGATGTTGATACGGAGCCTGGTGCTAATAGTGGTTGGGATTTTGATAATAATGATGTTCAAATTGATTACAGTTTTTATCATCCGAATAGTTTAAACTGTACATTATTATGGACTTTTGGATTGGGAAGTCTGCCTAGTGTTCCAACGAATACGAGTTATAATGCGAGGCGTGATCTGCGTACAAATGAAACAGTTACTAATTACGATCTAAATTGGGCTTCTGGTGTTTGGGAGGATTACGATGGTACAGTCTATATTTATATGAGGGTGTGGGATGGTACTTTTTATAGTAATGTGTCTCTTGCAACGTTAAGTAATGGGATTGATGGTACTGCTCCGGTGACAAATGTTATTAGTCTTGATTTTTTTGATAATGTAGATCGAAGTCTTATATGTGCATATAGTGATCCAACAAGCGGTATCTACAATATAAGTTTGTATTATGCGTATAGTGCTGATAATGGGAGTTTCAGTAGTTATTCTTATTTTGATGTTGATACTGTTGCACCATATGTATTTATGTTTAATCATCCAAATGGCCAGGGGTTCTATAAAGTATATTGTGTCGGTTGGGATAAAGCTGGTAATTCTGAAGCTGCTCCGGTGAGTGAAGATCAGAGGATTTGTTATGTGACAGATGCGTTGAGAAGTGGTATTACTCCTATGAGCTTTTATCGGAGTTCTAATACGGATATTGTAATTACTGTTCCGGTGAATAATTGGAGTGTTCCAGTGTATAGCATAAGATTGTATTATAAATATAGTTTTGATAATGTGACGTTTTCTGAGTTTTCTTTTTTCAAAGTTGATTTCAGCGATCCTTATAGTATAACATTTGATTTTCCGGATGGTGTTGGGTATTATTATTTTAGTAGTGTTTGCACGGATGAGCCTGGGAATGTTGAAGATGTGAATGAAGAATATGGGGATATCTTGTTATATTATAATGCTAGTATGGGATGGGAGACTCCGCAGGAGCAGATTGTATCTAATCTCGGGATGAGCCTGGGAGATATTATCTTGCTGATTGTGACATGTAGTCTTTTTGTCGTTGGAGCGTTTGATATACGGATCGGTGCGATGTTTGGGAGCTTGATGTATAGTATTACCTATATTTTATATTATCAAGCAACATCGTTCGGTTATGTAGGCTTTAATTGCGATCGTGTTGGTATTCTTGTTATTATTAGTATTGTGATCCTGGCGTTGCTGGTGTTATCGTCAGGGAAAGCTAAATATAGATATTATATTCCATAATAATTAAAAAGGTGGGTACATCTATGAATAATCATTCAAAATATAGAAGGAAGCTATTGATCATCGGAGTTTTTTGCTTGTTTATTGTATCTTCAGCGATGGCAAATACATATTATAAAACTAATCGGTTTTATAGTAGTGATACGGATGCTATTGTTGATCTTGATGATAGTTTTATCCATTTTGATAATGCAACGTTTGAAGATGAAATATTGATCGGGAGTCGTACGTTGACTGAGGATTCTGATACGTTACTTGATGATTTTGAAGGTGGTATGGGTGGGGATTATTGGTATAATAATTCTATTGCTGCGACGTTGGAGCAATCCTGGCTTAATAATTGGAATACGAGTTATGGTTGGGGGGATCATGCTTCTGCGAATTATCTTGATCTTGATATATATCCGAATGCTGATACGGATTATACAGATGATATTGATGATAGTCATGATGCATATGGTTTTTCGTGGGAGATGGCTGATGGTTGGAATTTGACAGAGAGTAATCCTTTTGATCAGGATTTAAATACGACTGATGTAGTAATATTTCATCGGTTAGAAATTATTCCTAAATCAGATATTTATTCCTCTGCTATTGATTTTTGTGATGAAGAGG
>Ga0180433_10002345_pt1 | contig 29374 bp, 20 predicted proteins | sample SS_ome_8_FD_132980 | JGI IMG/M metagenome (GOLD analysis project Ga0180433, IMG submission 132980) | Hypersaline lake sediment archaeal communities from the Salton Sea, California, USA - SS_1_D_1 metaG | ecosystem: Environmental > Aquatic > Non-marine Saline and Alkaline > Hypersaline >... | reverse complement strand
GCCGTTGCAGAGCATTCCTTGCTCGAACAGGCCGAACGGATAACTTGTCGACAGCCGGGTCGGTTCCAGGTGATGGAGCCCACGTTTCGTGAACGTTCGCGGCGTGACCACCGTTGCGACGTTACCCGGTTCCACCTTCAGGATGTACGCCCCGGAGCCCCGATCAGCCGGGCCGGTTTCTACTGCCAGCGAGAACGAATGGAACATACTCTTATTGTTACGAACACGAATGACCATGTCGGTGGAGGCGCCCGCGTAAACCGTCGCGGGAAATGACCGGTCCACCGAGAGGCGACTTACTGTCATCCGCGACGAAATCACCGATACCATCAGCAAGCTGGCCATCATCCCCAGAACGATATAGAGCAGGTTGTTCCCGGTATTCCACGCCGATACGAGCACAAACCCTGCCGCGCTTACAAACACGATACCGCTTGTTCGCAGCTTCAAGTACCCGTTTCGGCGACTCTTGCGGTATCTGATGCGTTCCATTTTCATGTTCCGGTCAGTATTCAACAAACAACCGTGCAGATCTTCGGGCGGGTGCCCTACAAGGGGACACGCAGACTGTCAAGTATCTCGTAAATGACCTTTTCCGCTGCCTCTGTGGTGGTACCCCCAATAGCACGTTGGGATTTGAGAATAATGCGGTGAGAGAGGACCGCGACAGCAAGCGCCTTGACGTCGTCGGGCGTGACATAGTCTCTGCCGTTGACAAGGGCGTATGCCTGGGCCGTCTGGTAGAATGATAAGGTGCCTCTCGGGCTGACCCCGAGTTCGATATCGTCGCGTTGTCTGGTCTCCTGCACGATTGCCATAACGTAATCCACAAGGCTGTCGTCCACCCGAATTTCTCGTACCGTATCCTGAAGCGTGATAACCTCGTCCGCGCTCAAAACGGGCTGCAACCCTTCGACAGGATCGGTTCCCTCCTGCCGGTGCAGTATGCGCACTTCATCGTCCTTTCCGGGGTACCCGATCCTCAGCCTGAGGGAGAACCTGTCGAGCTGCGATTCCGGCAGCGGATACGTCCCCTCGTATTCCACGGGGTTCTGGGTGGCGAGCACGATGAACGGACGGGGAAGCGAATAGGTGATGTTGTCTATAGATACCCGCCGTTCGTTCATCGCCTCCAGCAAAGCGCTCTGGGTCTTTGGCGGCGTGCGGTTGATCTCGTCGGCAAGAACCACGTTCGAAAATATCGGGCCCGGCCTGAACTGAAAATCTTTCGATTTCGAATCCAGCACCGAAACGCCCGTGATGTCAGACGGCAGAAGGTCGCTGGTGAACTGTATACGCGCGAACGAACAGTTAATGGATTTGGCCAAGCCGTGCGCCAACGTCGTCTTGCCTATACCGGGAACGTCCTCAATGAGTATGTGCCCCTGGGCAAGCAGCCCTGCGACGCACAGTTCGATCACCTCGCGCTTGCCATAAATAACCCGCGCAACATTATCAACCAGCGCCCCGATCTGGGTCTCTACTACCGCGTCAGGTTGCACCTTTAACCCTTTACTCTATAAGGAGTTGTGTGAAGAAATGCCTGCATCACCGCACCAAGGTTCCATCGCCCGCACTCTCTCGGGCCCGCACAATCATACCAGTTCGGCGTATCGGTGTCAAACGCAGCGATTCCGGTTTACATGCTCGGTTGGAAACATTGCGGTCGGGCCATTGAACAATTGACGCTGCACGAATTGCACGGTATGATATAATTAACGGGTTGGGTGTCCACTAACCTACGTAAAGCGTGGAGTCAAGAGTTTCGTCAGGATAGAGTGCCAGTGTCCAGACCGAACACCGTTCTCATAGTGGACGATGACAGCGGTATACTCGAACTGCTCGAGTCGAAACTGAGCAGAGAGGGGTACACCTGTATTACCGCCGATCAATCCGAGAAAGCGCTCAGTTTGCTGCGCGACACGGTGATAGACGTCGCCCTCATAGACGTACGAATGCCCGGAATGGACGGTATCGAACTGACAAAGGCGGCCAAGCGGGTGGATCCCGGGCTGTGCGTGCTCATGATGACCGGATACCCGGATGTAGACTACGCTGTAGACGCCATGCGATGCGGCGCCGAAGACTACATATGCAAACCGTTCAACCTCGACGACGTGACGATGAGCATCCAGCGGGCACTCCAGAAGCGCGAGCTCATCCTGCAGAATAGAGAGTACCAGCGGCAGCTCGAGGCCAGGGTCAAAGTAAAAACCGAGGAGTCTGAGAAGGTAAACAAAGAGCTCCGGGAAACAAAAGAGTATCTGCAAAGCCTTATAGAAAGCTCGGTCGACGGGATAGTCACCACGGACCGCGACGGACGCATCACGTTTGCCAGCAAAGGCGCGCAGGAGATGCTCGCGTGCGATGGGGATGAGCCTGTCGGCCGGTTCGTATACGAGTACTACCTCGGCGGCAAGAGGGAAGCCGAGGAGATCATGAATATACTGAATGTATCTGGCAAAGTGCGCAACCGGGAGATGGAGTTCATCCGCAAAGACGGTGAGACGGTGACGGTCTCGCTCTCGGTATCGCTGCTGCGTGACAGGAATGACGCGGTGATCGGCACCCTCGGCGTGAGCAAGGATATAACCGAGCAGAAAAAGCTCGAACGCGATCTGAGGGAACTCTCGATCAAGGACAGCCTGACCGGCCTTTATAACCAGCGCTATTTTTACGAGCGACTCGAGGTCGAGATAGAACGAGCCAAACGACAGAAACATCCCCTGTCGTTGCTGCTGTTCGACATCGACCATTTCAAATCGTACAACGACAAACACGGTCATCTGGCCGGAGACGGGGTGCTGGAAAAAGTCGGTGAGATCGTCAGCGAATGCACCCGCGAGCACGTGGACACGGGGTATCGATACGGTGGCGACGAGTTCACGGTCATCCTGTCGGAGACGACGCAAGAACAGGCGTTGAACATTGCCGAGCGCTTGCGAAAAACGTTTCAAGCGCGCGGGTTCGACGGCTTGACGTTGAGCATAGGCCTTATGGCGTACGACCCCAAATACACACCAAAAGCTTTCATCAAGAGAGCGGACGAGGCGATGTACGGCTCGAAGAGGTCCGGCGGTAACTGTGTATATCTCTTATCTTCACAATAGGTTGCAAACTCACGCCGAGACGTATCGTCCGTTCACAATCGGAGCGCCGACCAATGAAGTTTGCAATATGTAACGAGCTGTTTGAGAACTGGGCTCTGCCGGACGAGTTTCGTTTTGTCTCCGATCTGGGCTACGACGGGGTGGAGATCGCGCCGTTCACGCTTGCGGAGTCGGTCGAGCAGTTCAGCGCCGCAGAGAGAGCGCAGTTGAGACGCGAGGCCGACGCGTGCAACGTCGAGATTGTCGGGCTGCACTGGCTGCTCGCGTCTCCGGCAGGCCTTCATATCACGCATCCGGACGAGTCGGTCAGAGAACGCACCGCCGCGTACCTCATCGAGCTTGTGAGATGCTGTGCCGACCTGGGCGGGAAGGTTATGGTATTCGGGTCGCCGAAGCAGCGAAACATCCTGCCGGAAACATCAGCGGAGCAGGCTCGCGATCACGCTATCGTCGTGTTTCAGAAAGTGCTTCCTGTCGCAGCGGAAAGTGCCGTCACCATATGTCTCGAGCCGCTGACACCGGACGAGACGGATTTTGTCAACACGGCAGCGGAGGCTGTCGAGCTGATAAACGCGGTCGGGCACCCGAACCTCCAATTGCACCTGGACGTTAAGGCTATGTCCTCGGAAAGCAACCCCATTCCCGATATCATACGGGCTCATGCATCCCATTTGCGCCATTTCCATGCCAATGACCCGAACCGGCGTGGACCGGGGTTTGGCAAGGTCGACTTCGCTCCCATCATGGCTGCGCTCAAGGAGATCGGATACGACGGTTACGTGTCGGTTGAGGTGTTCGACTATTCGCCCGATCCGGAGACGATCGCCTCCAAAAGTCTTGAATATCTGCGCCAGTTCTGAGGTTCCTCCTGCATATCGCTTCCTATCGAGAATGCAGTTGCGATACGCCGATCGGGATGAACCCCAAGCAGAGTGCAGCGGCAAAGGAGGCGCACCTTAGGCGGCGCGTGCGGTAATCCGGGCGTGTATGGCGCGCGCCGGAAAACCAGATTGGCACGAACTGGCTCAACGGCGGGTTAAGCAAGCTGCCCATGTCTCCAAACACCGCGATCGAGCGGACGCTTCGCGAGAACAAGGACTTCCCGAAGGCGGATGACCGGATGTTCGATTTCTACAACAGATTGTATCTGCTCGGCGACTCGCGCCTGCCGAAGCGCTTCGTCAAGCGGTTGAGTCACTCCTCATTTCTCCGTGCTCATCCGGCTGCTCTCGCACCTCTCTTTGCGGTGCCGAGAGCTAAAGAGTCGGTCATCTTCAGCCTGAAAAACACCCTGCCTCCCAGTTTGTACGAATCGGTGCGCGAGATACTAAAGCCGGCGCGGGATAGGGAGTAGACCAGCGTCGGCGAGTCCCTTGCTCATAAGGTTCCCGCGGGAAATCTCCGGCGGCGACCACTGTCCGCTCGTGCCGAACCGGTTGGTCCTGTTACGAGGTGCGTTTCTTGACACCATGTTACGTCGCGTGACAGAATGGTGCCGAGGAAGGTAGCGGAACGTACCGACGGTCGGCAGGTAAGGACCGTGCACGTGAGCGGTTCTCGTTTTCACGGAGTGCGGATCGCGCCACGAGAAAAGCTGACAGAACGTTCCTCTTCCGAGTAACGATGACGTCGGTCCTGCAGGAACAATGCAGGACCTATCGGGTAGTCTGGTCATTCCTGGGAGGAAACTACGATGATTCGATTTCGCTCGTTTTCGAGTGCGACGGTGGCGCTGTTGGTTGTCGGAGCGGTTACGCTGGCTATGGTGCAACCGGCGGCCGGTACCGCACTGGACGATTACGTGGCGCAGTCTGACCCCAGCTATACCTATACGGTGGTGGGCACCTACCCGCATTCAGGGTACACCGACTACGTGGTCGATATGAAGTCCCAGACGTGGCTGACACCGGCAGAAGTCGACCGGACATTGTGGCAGCACTACCTCATCATCACGGTGCCGGATACCGTCGTCGGCACGACGGGCCTGCTTCGGATCGGTTCCGGGAGTAACGGCGGCGGAGCGCCCACGGCGAACGATCCCGGCCTTATTGACATTGCGCTGGCCACCGACAGCGTCGTCGGGTACCTGCGCCAGGTTCCAAACCAGCCCCTGACGTTCACGGGAGATGTGCCGAGGTGGGAGGATGCGCAGATCGCATACGCGTGGGACCAGTTTCTCCGAGGGGGCGACAGCGTATGGCTGTCCCGCATGCCCATGACGAAAGCGGCGGTCCGCGCCATGGACACCATCACGGCCGTTGCCGCCGATGAGGCGTCGGTTACCGTTGACTCGTACGTCGTGACCGGCGCGTCAAAGCGCGGCTGGACCACGTGGACAACTGCCGCGGTGGATTCGCGCGTCGTCGCCTTTGCGCCGCAGGTGATCGATCTACTCAACGTCGAACCATCGTTTGTGCACCACTACTCCGCACTCGGTCGGTGGGCAGACGCTATCTACGATTATGTTGTAATGGACATACCGCTATGGTTCGGTACACGGCCGTTTCGCGATATGCTCGACCTTGTTGATCCCTACTCCTACCGCGAACGCTATACCACACCGAAATATCTCATTAACTCTGCCGGCGACGAGTTCTTCCTGCCGGACTCCTCCCAGTTCTACTTCGACGATCTGCCCGGCGAGAAATACCTTCGGTACGTGCCTAATACCGGCCACGATCTCAACTCATCGGCATGGGACAGCCTGGAAGCATGGTACAGCGCCATTCTGGCCGGTACGTCCCGGCCGCAATTCTCCTGGACCAAAGAGTCCGACGGATCGCTGACGGTGCTCACGAGCGGGGCCGCCCCGAGCCAGGTGCTCCTGTGGCAGGCTACCAACCCCAGCGCCAGAGATTTCAACTATTCCATTGTCGGACCGATATACACGAGCTCTGTGCTCGCGCCCACGCAGCCGGGCGAATATCGTGCGCAAGTGGCGCCGCCGACAGAGGGCTGGACCGCGTTCTTCGTCGAACTGACCTATCCAAGTGGCGGCACTCATCCGTTCGTGTTCACCACGGAGGTGAGCGTGGTTCCCGACACCTACCCGGCATCCTTCGATCCGGACACCGATGGCGACGGACTGACGAACAGCACCGATCCTGATGATGACAACGATGGTGAACCTGATGAGACCGACTACCGGCCTCTCGACACGGACGACGACGCGATGCCGAACCCCTTCGACGATGACGATGACGGCGACGGCATTCCCGATCTCATAGAGGGAACCGGCGACACCGACAACGATGGTATTGCCGACTACCTCGATACCGATTCGGACAACGATGGACTGCCGGACCTTGACGAAGGCACCGACGATCCGGACACCGACGGGATCCCAAACTATCTCGACACCGACTCGGACGACGACGGCGTCTCAGACAGCATGGAGGCTGCAGTCGGTACGGATCCGTATGACGACACCGACACGCCGGCGCTTCCGTTGACATCGTGGCCGCTCGCGCTCCTTCTGCTGACCGGCACCCTGCTCATAGGTGCCAGGAAGCGCAAGAACCGATAGACGTCATTTCGGACGGACGCTCAGCGCAGCGGGGAACCACACACGTTCAAGAAACGCTGGACCGTCACAGGACAGTGGACCTCGTGAGGCGCGTCCCGTGCGTCGCCCACCGACGCCCGATCCCCGCCGCCTATACCTACTCGCCAGCGTGGGTCCTTCCCCGGTCCGAATAGCCTGTTGCTTTTGCTGTCCCTGATCGTGTATAATTCTTATGTGCGGTAGGAGTTGACCGGGGCCTGGGAACTCTGGAGATAGTTCTACACGTTGCGAACAAAGGTCGTAGTGTGTCCTGCGTATCGTAAGCGACTCACGAGGGGACTTTTTTGTCTTATTCTCCTATGCCTCGCGGCTACCTGCCCCCCCTTTGAAGCAACCACGAGCGCTGAGAGCAGGCCTGAGGTCAGGGAGCGAATCAACGCCTACGCCACCGCATGCATTGTTGACGGACGATACATACACGTTGAGGTGCATGGGTCGGGCAAACAGTCTCTCTACGCGCTCGCAAAGGAAATCATGCAGCGTCCCGACCAATGGAGGACGTTCGTTACGAGCAGCCGACTTACCATACCATACGAACACCTTAACGACCGCTATAAACACCTGTCGATCCGTGCGCTTTTCCCCAAGGACACCCTCTCCCAGAACCAGTGGGTGCACGTGGTCACGTTCGCGGACGACCGGCGCGGCCGAGAAACGTTGTGGCGGATCGCAACGTGGTTTACGGGCAACGGGACAACGTACGGCGAAATCAAACGATATAACGGATTGAAAAGCGACGCCATCCACAAGGGTCAGAAGATAACCATACCCCGGTCGCTTCTGCTCCCGGCGTTTGTCGAACCGCAACGCATTGTCACAAAATATGGTGAGCTCGTCTTCAAACCGGAGGGGAGCGAACAGTACGCAGCATACAAGATCAAGAAGGGCGAATCCATATACGGGCACGTCATCCCGCGCTTCACCGACTCCAGAGGCGACAAAGAGGCTGCCCAGGCATGCCGGCAGATACTCGAATCCAGTGGTATTCGGAGTCCCGACACGATCTGGCCGGGAACAGAAATAAGAATTCCCATCGGCATCCTCCCCGAGAAGTACCGACCGCTATCGCTCAAGAACGCCGCGCTCGACAGCGGCTCGCAAGGGAGGACCGTCGGTCGTCTCGCCGGTGTCGCACTGATACTCGACGCAGGCCACGGCGGCGAAGATCCGGGCACCCTCGGCAAGTTGGGCACACATGAGGACGATTACGTCTACGACATCATGTGCCGCGTGAAGAGGCTGCTCGAGCGGGATACGCAGGCGCGGGTGCTCACCACCATCATCGACGGTAACAGCCACTACGCGGTGCTCGATTACGTCAACTTCAAAATGGATAAGGATGAGTATTTGCTGACGGACCCACCCTATAACAACGCCGACCCGAAGTTCTCGGTCAATCTCAGATGGTACCTCGCAAACTCGCTGTTCCGCAAACTCGTGCGCGAAGGCTTTGACGAGGAGAACATCGTATTCACCAGCTTCCACGCCGACTCCCTCGGTTCAGGCGTGCGCGGCGCTATGGTGTATGTGCCGAGCGCGTACCACTGTCGGGGAAGAAACGGAAGGAACGATCGCGCATACAAGCGGTACAGAGAGGTGCGCGAAAAGCCGGTCGTCGAGTTCAGTTGGCAGCAGCGTCAACGCTCGGAGGAACTGTCGAGCAAATTCGCCTCGACCCTGATAGAGTCATTTCACAAAGAGCGGGTCAAGGTACACGACAATCCCGCAGTGCGCGGACAATCCAGTCCGCCAACACGAAGCTATATCATCCGCAATCGGCACGTATTCGTCCCGGGAATCCTCCGATATAACGAGGTGCCCGTCAAAGTGCTTCTCGAAGTGGTGAACCTCAACAACGTCACGGATTGTCAGCGGATAAAGAACCCGCGGTTTCGGGAAATGGTTGCTGAAGCCTACGTTAACGCGCTCTACGCGTTTTTCGGCACCTGAGAATGAACGGAGAGCACCTGCATCATGGCGAACGGCGAGAAAATAATCATCGTTGACGACGAACCGGCGGTGCGCCAACTGCTGGTCGATATCCTCAGCGAAGAGGGGTACTCGATCGCCTGTTGCGAAACACCGGACGACGCACTGCACAAGATCCGGACTGAACATTTCCACCTGTTGTTCACCGATCTCGTCATGCCGGCGATGGACGGGTTTGAGCTTATCCGTCAAGCGAGGAGCCTCCTCCCCGACATCATCCCCATCGTGATGACGGGATACGGTACACTCGACACCGCACGTGCCGCCGTCAAGGACGGGGTGTTCGATTACGTCCTCAAACCGTTCAACGTGAGCGAGGTCCGCACGGCGGTCGCCGGCGCGCTCGAGCGCAAAAGGGCGCTCGACGACATGGCACGGTTGCGTGAACTCAGCGACCTCTTCAAGATCAGCGAGACCATAAACACGCTGCGCGATGAGAAAAAGCTCCTCGAGTTCGTCCTGAAAGCCGCACTCACGAAGCTCATGGCGATGCGAGGCTCTATCATGTTGCGCGATCCTGAAACCGACACGCTCCGGATCGCGGCTTCATACGGCTTGCCTGAAGGCGTCGCCGAAACCACCGAGGTCTCCCTGGGGGAAGGTATCTCCGGCTGGGTGGCAAAGGAAGGAAAACCGCTTCTCGTTGCCAACGTCGATGAGGACCCCCAATTCAAAGACGCATCGCACGACTTGCCGGATAAATCGTTCGTGTCCGTTCCGCTCGAGATGCCTGAAGACAACGGCATATCGGTTCCCGTAAAAAGCTCTAAACGAGTGCTCGGTGTCATCAACGTCAACAAGAAGCTTAACGGTCAACAATTCACGCCGGGCGATCTCAAGACGCTGTCTATTCTCGCGAACCAGGCGGCGGTTTCGCTTGAGAATGCGAAGCTGTTTTCCAGCTTGCAGGAAGCCTACCTTATGACCATACAGTCGCTGGTCCTCGTGCTTGAGGCGAAAGACGCTTACACCCACGGCCATTCGCATCGCGTCACGAGGATATGTATGGGCGTTGGCGCCCGGCTGGGATTGAACGAGGAGGAACTGGAGGCATTACGGATAGCGGCAACGCTTCATGACATCGGCAAGATCGCCATACCAGAAACTGTCCTCAACAAACCCGGTCCACTGACCGATGAGGAATGGGAGGTTGTGAGACGTCACCCGGTCGTGGGTTGTGACATTCTCGCGCCGGTAACGTTCCTGACGAAAACCATGCCGATCATTCGGTACCACCATGAGCGACAGGACGGAAAAGGCTATCCGGACGGCGTATCCGCCGGCGCGTTGTCAAGAAGCGTACGCACCATCATCGTCGCCGACGCGTACGACGCGATGGCGTCAGATAGAGCGTACCGTAACGCCCTTACCGACGAGGAGATCGAGGCACAGTTGACCGGCAACAACGGCAGCCAGTTTGACCCCGAAGTGGTCGCCGTCTTTCTCGAGTTGCATCGCAACGGCGAGTTCCAGGCCCTCCGCGCACAGCAGGAAAAGGACACAACGGCACGAGCCGAGGCTGGCTAGCGCAACAATGCGCGCTCGTTCTGCTTCAAGTCCTGATTCTGCTCCGGTCCAGCCTTCGTCCTGCTCGCCGTCTCCGCGTCACCGAATAGTGATGTTGGGGGCCAGCGCGAGCGGTTGAGGGGACGACAGTTCCCGCACGAGCCGGTCAGGGAGCTGCACCGGCCTGTTCACGAACAGTCTCGTAGCGGCGAACGGAGGGAGGCCGCGCCCGAAAGCCGCAACAGCCATCTCGCCCGCGAACAGTCGTTCCATTAACGTCCGCGGTTTGGGGTATATGTCGAGGAAGACCTCCTCGGATTCCGGTATATCGGCCAGCAGTTTCGCTTCGCTGATCGCCTCACGTACCCCCCCGAGCGCATCGACCAGATTGCGCTCGAGCGCCTGCGCGCCGGTCCACACACGTCCCTTCGCGACCGCTTCGACCTCATCGAGACTGAGATCTCTGGTTGCCGCCACTTTCTGCTTGAACTCCTCGTACACCCCTTCCATCCATGACATGAACAGCGCACGCTGTTCCTCTGACAGGTTCTCAAACGCGCTGGACATGTCGGCATTATCGGCGAGCGTTACGTCGTCCACGGATATACCCAAGAGTTCGAGAAGACCGCGCAGGTTGAATTTGAGCATCACCACCCCGATGGAGCCGGTAATGGTCTGCGGATGCGCTATCACCTTGTCAGCCCCTACAGCGATCCAGTAGCCGCCGGACCCCGCGACATCCGACATGGTCGCGACAACCGGTTTGTCAGCGTCATGCGCTCGCTGGATCGCGCGCCAAATGTAATCCGATCCTATGGCGGAACCGCCGCCGCTGTTGATGCGAAAGACGATCGCCTTCACCTGGTCGTCTTCGACCGCCGCATCTATGGCAGCGGCAATTCGGGGACCACTCATGATCCCCTCCTCAAACGGCAGTTGGTCAACCTCTTCAGCCATAATCAATCCCTCGCCAAACACCACCGCGATCTTTGACCTCCATGGCGCCGGCCGGGCGGCTTGCAGCAGGTATCGTCCGTGAGCTATCCCCTTGTACTCGTCTGTACCCGCGGCAGTCGCGAGATCCGATTCCATTTCGTCCGTGTACCCTATCGCATCGACCCATCCTCCGGCCTCGGCCTGGTCAGCAGTCATAAGCCCCGTGCTGATCTGCGACCGGACGGTCTCGACCTCCATCGAACGACGGGCCGCCACCGAGGTGACAAACCAGTCCTGTGCGCCGACAAGCAGATCGGTGAGCGATTCGCGGAAATACTCGCTCATCTCCTTCCTCACGAAGGTCTCGCCCGCAGACTTATACTCCTTTAACGCCAGGAGGTCAGGTACCACGTTCAACTTGTCGAGAGTGCCCCGAAAGAACATCGCTTCCGCGCGAAGACCGTCTATAAACAAAGCGCTGCCGGGAGCCAGCCAGACATTGTCCGCACCCAACGTGACGGCGTACTCCTTCTCACCGATGAAATCGGTTCCGAGATACGCGTACACGGGTTTTCCGGACGCACGGAACGCATCCAGGTATGATTGCAGCTCGGCAACGGTAGCCCATCCGTTCTCCAGCATACCGACGTCTAACCGAACCCCAACGATGCGGCTGTCGTCCTTTGCACGCTCGAGCGCCCGCCGGATATCCCATAGTGAGTATCCCGCCGTACCGGTCAACTGTTCCAGTAAGCCCATGGAAGGCTTCTCACGAAGCACGCCGCCAAGCCCGATCTCCATCACCGTGTCAGGCTCAACTTTTATTTCCGGAGGCGCGAACAGTCTGGAAACGAGCGTTAGGAAGATCAGGAGCAGAAGGAAAATCGCACTTGCTGCACCCAGCAGAAACCACGGCAACCTGTGCACACTTTTCGGTTGATACATCATGGTCGTATCCTCCTTCCTTGATGTGCGACGAGTGTTACTGTCACATATAGTGCCCGAACACAGCATACGGAAGCAAGAGCAAATTTCCAAAGAAGAGCCGCGTCCACACAAGAACGGCGAGCGGATACATTTCTATAGCTTGTCCGCGTTCGTCCCGATGCTGGCCGATCCGCGTTCGGACTCGTGAGACCCGCATTCATGGCGTAGGCACACCCGCCGATTATTCCTTGACTTGGGTGGTTACGCGTGTTATGCTTGACACACGCGGCCATATGTGCATGTATCGCTTGAACTTACCACATTTGGTCAGCGACCGAAGAGGTCGAAGGCTAGACAGGGCCAACACAACATACCGGCAAAGGCACCGGCGCTACCATGACGCAGGATTACGAGAATCACGCATACCTGCAACACATCTTTCAGGAAACCCTCGTTCTTAAGAGGCCGACATACGGCATCATAGCCGGATATCACCGACTGCCGTACATTCTGCTGGGCGACTCGAAAGAGCGACATGACAGAAGTCTTGAAATTCGCGGAAGCATAAACGTATCGCCTCGGTTCGTCTGGCACCCGAACTATCCCGGCATAAAGTACGAGGATCTGTTTGGCGAGGAGAACATCGAGCAGGCGCTGGTCGGTCGCGTCTTCGGCTTTCTGGCGTTCAGGGGCAAACCGGTTAATTTCGAGTCAGAGTATCTGCGGGTGAAGGAAAAAGACATGCACACCGACCAGCTCGTCGAAGCGGTACTTGATGAGCTCGAGAAGAAGGAGGACATCGAGACCGGCGTTGTACGGACCCCCGACGTCCGATATTTCCCCGTGTCCATAGAACGGTTCATCGCTTCAGTTGTCGGCGAGGAACTGGGGTTGTAAGGTTCCGCTACGCGCGAAAGGAGGCGGTTCACGGTGCAAATAGTTATTGGTCGGAGAGAGTTCGCGAAACGAGTTGCAGGGCTGGGTCTGGCAGCGTGCGGTAGTAGCTCGATCTTCACAAAGAGTAGTCACGCCGTGCCTGCCGCAAACGTATCCCGGGACATCGCAGTGGCTAAAGGAGGAACTCCTTTCGATAACACGGTTGCTGCGGTTGAGGCGCTGGGAGGAATGGCGGAGTTCGTCTCACCCGGTGCTCGTGTGCTCATCAACCCGAACGTCTCCGGTCACCTGCCCCCCGACGCAGCGGTGAATACGCACCCGCACGTTGTCGGCGCGCTGATCAAACTGTGCCGGGACGTCGGAGCCGGCGACGTGATCATAGGAAACTTCAACAGCGCTAAGAACTACAAGATCGGGAGAATGAACGAGGTGGCCGAGAAATACGGCGCTGAACTTGAACCGCTTGGCGACAAGAAGGAGTTCTTCAAGCGGATAGAGGTTCCTCAAGGCAAGGCGCTTGATCACCTCCTTGTCAGCGAGGACTACCTCGCAGCAGATGTCCTCATCAACGTCCCTGTGGCTAAACACCACACCGTGAGCCGCATGAGCCTCGGCATGAAAAACTTGATGGGGCTCGTGATCAACCGGTGGAAGGTATTCCATCGCGATGGCGGCAAACACCTCAACCAGTGTATTGCTGATCTGGCCAGTGCAGTGAAATCAACGCTGATCGTGGTCGACGCCAACAAGATGATCGTCACCAAGGGCCCGGTCGGACCCGGCGAGCAGATCGAGCCGAAACAGGTCATGGCGGGCACCGACCCGGTCGCGGTCGACGTGTTGGCGGCGCAACTGCTCGATTATGGCAAGGAGGATATACCGCTGTTCAGGCTTGCGTACGAACACGGGCTGGGCCAGATCGATCTGAAACAAATGAACATAATCGAGCGTACCGCTGCCACGACGTCATAACGCCATGGTGCCGTCCGTTGCATGGGCGAACAAGCGCAGCCTTGTTGAATCGGCTCGACCCGATCGTCCGTCACCCGAACACAGGGCATATCCGAGAGGCTGACGGTGGAACAGATCCCAGCCAAAATCGGCGAGTACGAGATTGTTCGCGTCCTCGGTACCGGAGCGACCGGCACCGTCTATCTCGGAATCAACCCGGAAGGCGCACAAAAAGCGCTCAAGGTGCTGCCGGCGACACTCCGGGACGATTCTTCCCTCTTCACCCGATTTCGCATCGAAATAGACGTCCTTCAAAGCCTCAACCACGACGGCATCGTTAAGACGTACGAGGTGAGTCAGGAATCCGGCCGACGGTACTACGTGATGGAATACTTGGCCGGGGGGAGCCTCGCTGAGAGGATAAAGAGCGTGGGTGCGCTGCCGCTGCGCGACGCGCTGGACATCACGGTCTCTCTATGCTCCGCGCTGGAACACGCCCACACCGCCGACGTAATCCATCGCGACATAAAGCCCGCAAACGTGCTCTTCGATGAGAACGGCCGGGCGAAGCTGGTTGATTTCGGCATCGCAAAGCTCGCGCAGACAGAGGGGGTGACGGCGACACGCCAGGTTATGGGCACCGTGGAGTATATGTCACCCGAGCAGGCTTCCGGCGGCGACATCGACGCACGTTCCGACATCTACTCGCTGGGTATCGTCCTCTATGAGATGGTTACCGGCAGAGTCCCCTTCAGAGGACAGTCGGTCGCAGCGGTGCTGAAAAGCCACCAGTACGCCATGCCCGAATCGCCCCGCGCATGGACCGACTCCATCCCGCAATGGCTGAATGAGCTGATCCTCAGTATGATAGAGAAGAAGCCGGAGGCGCGCCCTCAAACCGCCGCCGCGGTGGCTGAACGGATCGAGATCGGCCGTAGATCGCGCGAGGCTATACGGTGCCCCCAATGCGGCAACACGCTTGAGGACGGCCAGATCCTCTGCGTTCAATGCGGTACCAATGTGCGCACCGGAAAACGGTATCGTTTCGCTTCGGGGCGCACGCCTCGCGCCGCGAGACGCGCACTCATCGTGGCTGCCGCCGTGGGCATCGCTGGTGTCGGTGCGATATTCACCCTGCGAAGCTTGCCCATTCCGCGCGACAATCAGATTACCCGCGCCAAGCTGCAGCAAGAACACCTCTCCCTCGGTGAACGGCTTTTCCGGGCGGGCGACCTGAAGAATGCCGAAGAGGAGTTTCGGCGCGCGATCGAACTGGGAGACGACACCGCGCTTGCAGCGACTGCAACCAAATACCTCAACATGATCGAACAACGTGCGGCGAGCACGGACAACGGAGGGCTGCAACCCGATGCAGGGTGAAGTCATCGGAACCTATCGGATCGAGGCGGAGCTTGGCCGGGGCGGCATGGGAGTGGTGTACCGGGCAACCGAGTCGGCCACCGGCAAGAGCGTCGCGCTAAAAATTCTGTCTCGCGAGTTCTCGCTCGACCCGGCGTACGTGCGGAGGTTCAGAAGGGAGACTGAGGCGCTGGCTCGGCTTGACCATCCAAATATCGTGCGGGTTTACCATGTGGGCGAGGATCGGGGCGTGCACTATTACGCTATGGATTTCGTCGAGGGACGGAGCCTGGGAGCGCTGCTGAGCGCCGGCGAACGGTTCAGCATCGAGCGGGCGCTAGACCTTGCCGTCGACGTCGCGGGCGCGTTAGGGCACGCGCACAGTGCCGGCATCGTGCACCGCGACATCAAACCCGGAAACATTCTCATCGGCAGCGACGGCAAACCTAAATTGACTGATTTCGGAATAGCCCGTCTCACCTACGCCACGCGGATGACCCGAACCGGCGACATCGTCGGAACACCGGAGTACATGTCGCCGGAGCAGGCGAAAGGTGCGGCAGTAGAACCCCCATCCGACGTATATTCACTCGGAGTTGTGATGTACGAGCTGCTTACAGGTAGAGTGCCTTTTGAAGGTGCAACCGCGCTCGAGATTATCAAGAAACACCAGTACGAAGAGCCGGTGAACATCAGAGAGTGCAACCGGGCGATTCACGACGGGCTGGCGCGTATCGTGATGCGGATGCTCGCGAAAGATCCCAAGGAGCGGCATAAGAGCGCCGAGCAAGTTGCGACCGCCCTTTCAGCCATCCGACCAATGGCCATCCGGGCGGCCAGCGCCAAAGAGACAGCGGCTGCAACGGCGGTCACCAGGATTGGGCATGACGAAAGCGCAGCGGAAGCCGCACGGCAGAAAGCGGTTCGCGTCGAAGAGCTGCGCGGGAAACGGTGCCCGCGATGTCACGCCGAGATCAACGTCGGAGACAGGGTCTGCGTCGAGTGCGGCACCGACCTTCGCACCGGCGAGAGCGTGCGCAAGACCGCCATCAGGCTCGGTCGAAAGCAGCGTCTCGCAAAGATAGCCAAGAGGCTCGGGACAGCAGCGCCGCTTTTAGCGCTTCTTGCGGTCGTCGTCTTGCTTATGGGAACCCACTACATCAGAGTCGCCGCATTGCTGAGCGCTATTGTCTGCATCATTACGATCACAGGCGGTGCCGCCCGACGCGAACCGCTATCAAAACGTATTTACATCGGACTCATCATAGGGCTGTTCATCACTGCCCTTTATGGATTGCTCTGGGACACGGCACCTCCATTCGCACCGCTGGTTCCCATGGGTCAGTAGTGCCGTCAAACACCATCTGAGTCGTGAATCAACCCCGCGGGCGGCGTATCGGCGGCGCCTTGCCCCTTAGCTGCTGTTCCGCTCGTCTATATCACCTCCCACCATCGCCGCGAACCTTTAGAGGGTGCTTCAAAGCCCGAACGGGGTGACGGTCGCTACGCACCGCTGCCTTGCTCATGGGTCGTTTCAGCATACCCGCACCTACGCTTTTGGAGACGGTCCAGATGTCTGATGCCGACCCTGAATACGCCGTCCGAAGCCCCTAAAGAAGCGCGCATTTGAAAAAACTGTTGCGAAACATATCGAAATCAGTTACAATTATTATGAGATTAAGGTTCGAAAGGTTTCTATCATGTTATCGTCAAACGTTCTTGTTCTCAATCGGTCCTGGATTGCCGTTCACATCGCCGACGTGCGTCGGGCGTTGAGCCTCGTCTACCGAGATCTCGCGAAAGTGGTGGCGCCTGACACGTATGCCACCTACGATTTCGAGAGCTGGAAAGAGATCTCGCAGGCTGCTGAAACCAACTACATTTGCACCGTCAACTTCAAGATCAGAGTGCCTGAAATCATTGTCCTGAACGTCTTTAACAGTTTCTACCACAAGGACGTGAGGTTCTCCAGACGCAACATTTTCGAGCGCGACCGTAACTGCTGTCAGTACTGCGGCAAGAAGTTCAGCAGGGCGGATCTCACTATCGACCACGTTGTACCGCGCTCGAGGGGAGGAAAGGATAGCTGGGAGAACGTCGTGCTGGCATGTGTCAAATGCAACGTGCAGAAGGGCGACCGGTTGCCTCAGGAAGCTGGACTCAGGCTGATTCGGCCCCCTACACGACCACAATGGGTGCCGTACCTCGGCGTGAAGCTGGGCGCCATGAACATGAAGAGCTGGGAGAAGTTTGTCAGCATGGCGTACTGGGATGTCGAACTAAAAGAATAAGATCCCGGTGAACGCGCCGCCCGTCACGACTCGTGCACACAAGCATTCTTCTCCAATTACGTGAAACAAACGCAAGAACCGGGCGGCGACCGATGGGCTGGGTACCTCTTGTTGACGGCGCCTCTTTCTCCGGTTATCCCACCTGGACGTATGCAGAACGTCCATAGCGCGGTATAGGGCCTTTCGTGAAAATGTCGTCGAGGAACAAGAGTATCGCTGAAGTCGCCCTGCCTCTGCCCCTTGCCGAGACGTTCCATTACACAATCCCGCCCCAACTCAAAGGATCGGTCAAGCCGGGTATGCGGGTCACCGTGCCGTTTCAACGACGGGTTCTCACAGGGTATGTCGTTGGCATGTTGCAGCATAGCACGGTCGAAAAGCTGCGCCCCATCGCCGACGTTCCCGACGCGCTCACAACATTTGACACGCATATGCTCGATCTGACGCGTTGCGCGAGCGAATACTACTTCTGCTCATGGGGGGAAGCGCTCGCCTGTGCCGCGCCACCGGGCTCGATCGTTGAAGGGAAGCGTCTGTACCGTGTCAAGACGCTGCCGCAATTCGGAGCGGAACTGTCGCGCCGCGAGCAGGAACTGCTCGCGCTTCTCAATGAACAGGGAGAATGCAGCCTGGCACAGCTGCAGCGAGCAACAGGCGTTCGCGCGCTTCAGAACGCCCTGAACAAACTCGAATCCGAGGGTCTCATCGAATCGCGACACGTTGTGCCGCGATCGAAAGTCCGCCCCAAAAAGGTGAATTTTGTTGCCGCTCTTCTCTCGCCGGCGAACGCAATGCGCGAGCTCGACGAGCTCCAAAGCTCCGCACCGGCTCAGGCAAAATTGCTGGAGGCGATATTGCGGCATCCCGACCCGCAGCCGGCGGCCGCTCTTCTCCGAGAAGCTGGCTCATCGTGGCACGTGCTCCGCGCTCTGGAACGCAAGAAGCTCGTGGTCGTCGCGAAGAAGGAGGTCCTGCGTGCCCCTGTTCCAGAACCTGTTCTGGGGCAAAACAAAACGCTTGTCCTCACGGAGGAGCAGCAGAAAGCCTACGACGTCCTCGCCATGGCCGTTCGGGCGGAGGAGTTCGCAGTATTTCTTCTCAAAGGAATAACCGGCAGCGGCAAGACGGAGGTGTATCTGCGCTGTATCGAGCGCGTGATCGAGAAGGGTCGAACCATCATCGTTCTGGTACCTGAGATATCGCTCACACCGCAGACCGTCGCTCGGTTCGCTAGCAGATTCGGATCCCGTATCGCCGTGGTGCACAGCAGGTTGAGCGCCGGCGAACGCTACGATGAGTGGCGGCGCATAAAGCGCGGTGATGCCCCGATAGTCGTTGGAGCGCGATCAGCCGTGTTCGCGCCGGTACGAGACCTCGGCGCAATTGTGGTCGACGAGGAGCATGACGGTTCCTATAAGCAGGCGGATGCTCCGCGTTACCACGCTCGAGACGTCGCGATTATGCGCGCCAAGATGAGCAACGCGGTCGTTGTGCTCGGCTCCGCCACACCGTCCCTCGAGACATATCACAACTGCGAGACGGGCAAGTTTATGCTGCTCGAACTCACAAGCAGAGTCACCGGTCAGCCGCTGCCGATGGTGAGCATTATTGACATGCGCCGGCAAGCGCTCGATATGCACGCCAGACCGGTTATATCGTTGCCGCTTCAGGACAAGATCGAGGAGCGACTCGAAAAGGGCGAACAGGTTATGGTGTTTCTCAACAGGCGCGGTTATGCGCCGTTCCTTATATGCGCTCGCTGCGGCCACGTACCGATGTGCAGCAGGTGCTACGTCTCGTTGACCTATCACTCGACGACGGACCTGCTCCAGTGTCACTACTGCAATGACTCTCAAAAAGTACCGGCAATCTGCCCGGAATGCGGCAAGGGCAAGCTCACCTTGATGGGTGCAGGAACTCAAAAGACAGAACGGGACCTGCGATACCTGTTTCCGGACGCCCGGATCGAGCGCATGGATCTCGACACAACGTCGCGGAAGGGTGCGCACGAAGGGATCTTGACCCGGTTCATGAAAGGCGAGATTGACATACTCGTCGGCACACAGATGATCGCGAAAGGCCACGACTTCCCCAAGGTGACGCTTGTGGGCGTCGTGTCGGCGGACGTCGCGATCAATATCCCTGATTTCCGTGCCGGCGAACGGGTGTTTCAACTGCTCACACAGGTTGCGGGCCGCGCCGGGCGAGGTGCGGAACCCGGTGAGGTCGTCATCCAGACCTACAACTGCGAACATTACAGCATTCAGGCTGCATGCACGCACGATTACGATGCGTTCTACAGACAGGAGAGCGTTCTGAGACAGGAGGCGAATTATCCGCCGTTTACCCGTCTCGTACATCTCCTGTTCGAAGGCGAGGAGGAGCGGGACGTGCGGCGCGTCTCCGGCGTGATAGGGAGAAAGTTGCAGCGTCTCGCCTCAAGAGAGAAGCTCTCGAACGTAGAAATGCTCGGACCGGCACCCGCCCCGTTCTCGAAGCTGCGTGACCGATACCGCTGGCACATCGCTTTACTATCGCCGCACCTAAAACATCTCCGCACGCTTGTCGCCAGCGCGCAAGCGACTCACACGGCTGAACAGCAGAAGGTGTCGCTAAAGATCGACATGGACGCGCTCGATCTGCTGTAACCCATTCCGTATCAGGCTGCACATTTCCATTTGCTCCACACGCCGCCGTCCCGCGGCACCGCCTGCATGTCACACCAGACGTCTTCGCGGCTGAGCCGTCTCGGTTATTGAAAAAGCTCGAGCTCGCTGGTATACTCACCGCTGAACGGCATCACGGTGTGTCACACGAGAACGTTGTCTTGTGGATGCGATAACGAAACGGTGATTCGATCATGACGGAAAACGACGAACTGGAACGCATCGCTGGATTGCCTTTCTACAAGAGGATTCCCGCCTATTTCAGGTACAGCGGACCTGGTTTCTTGCAGAGCGCGATGACACTCGGGGGAGGTACCGCCGCGGCGTGCCTCCTATCCGGCTCGCTTTACGGCTACAAACTGTTATGGGTTCAACCCGTCGCGATGCTGCTCGGTGTTGTCGTGATGTCCGCTATTGCCCATCAGACGCTCGAGACCGGCGAACGACCGTATCGAGTATTCTGGACGCGGCTCCATCCTGCGCTCGCACTGCTCTGGGCGCTCAGCGCGCTGGTCGCGACCGTCATATGGCACTTCCCCCAGTACAGCCTTGCAACCAACGCCGTCACCGACACCGTTACGGCGCTCGGCGCACCGGTGCCCAACCGGTGGCTGATAGCGATACCGCTCCTTGTGTTTGTGGTCCTTATCAGCTGGGGATACAGCGCCGGCAAAAGGGGTATCAGAATATATGAGGCGGTGATCAAGGTGATGGTGTGGGGCATTGTGCTGGCGTTTGCCGTGGTAGCATTGTCCACAACAACGCAATGGCATGAAGTGCTTAAAGGGTTCTTCGGTTTCTACATACCTTTCGATGACCCGCAGGGAATGATGGTGCTGATAGGCGGCCTCGGAGCGGCGGTCGGGATTAACATGCTCTTCCTATACCCGTACTCGCTGCTCGCAAAGGGGTGGGGCAAGAAGCACAAGGGACTGGCGTATTTCGACCTTATTTTCGGCATGCTGATCCCGTTCATCATAGCCACGTCGGCCATAATAGTGGCAACCGCCAACGCGCTGCATGAAAGCGGCGAGCAAGCCGTTGGGTTGCAGAGCGTCATACCGGTATTCAGCTCGGTTATCGGGGTAAGGCGCAGCGCCCTGCTTCTCGGGTGTGGGCTGTTTGCAGTAGCCGTGTCGAGTATCACAACACACATGCTGGCATCAGGATTCATCTGCTGCGAGATGTTCGGCAAGCAATCGACCGGTTGGCCGTACCGGCTGTTCTCGCTCGTACCCGCGGTCGGCATTGCGGGGGCTATCATGAGCGGGCTGCCGTTTTGGGCTGCGGTGTTTGCGTCCTCGGTCGCGGTGATGCTGATGCCGGCCGCCTGTGTTTGTTTCATGATCCTGCAGAACAAGAGGAGCTACCTCGGCGCGGCACGGCCGGTCGGCGTGAAGGCCTGGCTGTGGAACGCAGGATTGGCACTTGCGATCCTTGCCGTCACGGCCGCCGGGCTGACGAGCTTAGGCAACAAGATCAAGGGGGCGGTCATGGCTCGACGCAACTCCGTAACAACATCCGAACAGGGTACATCACACTCGGCGCCCGCGCCCGTCATGGCGCGCCGGTCCTGCCGCGCCATGGCGACCGACTTCGAGATCATCCTTTACGGCGAAGATACCGTCGCGAATCTCGAGGCGGCGGCTAACGAAGCGCTCGAAGAGATACAGCAGATAGACAAACAGATGAGTCTCTACGTCGACACGAGCGACGTCAGATGGATCAACGCGAACGCCGCGAGCGAGCCTGTGCAGGTGGAACCCGGCCTGTTCTCGCTTCTTGAGACCGCCGTGAAATACAGCCGGGAAACCGACGGGGCTTTCGACATTACTGTGGGCCCCCTTGCACGAGCGTGGGGGTTTTTTGCCGGCGAGGGGCACGTCCCTTCTCAGGAGGAGATCGACTCGGTTCTTTCCTGCGTCGGCGTGGACCATCTCAGTCTCGATCCGGAAACGCGCACCATCACGTTTGACATGCCGGAGGTTGAGATCGACCTCGGCGGAATAGCGAAAGGATACGGGGTGGACTGTGCCGCACGAATCCTGCGGAAATGCGGGATCGATTCCGCACTCATCAACGGTGGGACCAGCACGATTTACGCACTGGGTTCGCCTCCCGGCCAGGACGGATGGGAAGTCGGTATACAAGACCCAACAGATCCCACACGTACCATCGAGACCGTACGACTGCGCGATGCAGCGCTCTCGACCTCCGGAAGTTACGAGAAATTCTTCAGCATAGGGGACAAGCTGTACTGTCATATCATTGATCCGCGCCGCGGCTACACTGTCGAGGGAATGTTCAGCGCCACCTCGATAGCGCCCACAGCAACTGCTTCTGATGCCCTCTCTACCGCCTTCTTCGTTCTCGGCGCGGACGCCACCAGGGAGTTTTGCGCGGCACGCGACGAAATCCGGGCGATCCTCGTGCCGGCAAGCAGGCCGGGTTCAGCCCTTGAGCCTGTGCGTATAGGCTGGTAATATGACCCAATTGGTGTACTGTTTCCCGGAACAACAGCTCTGCTTCAACGCGTCATTGCCTGACCCATTGGTGCGTCTACGTGCACGCAGTTGTCTGCGGCACATCGGCCACGTCGACCAGCGTGCGAAGCGCTGTTTCCGAGCTGCGTCATCGCGCTCGACAAGTAGCTGTCATGTAAAGCGTTACGTTTTTCCACCAAACCAATAGGCGACTCCTGCAGTTGAGCATCGATAAAGTAAGACGCTGGCGCAGAGAGCCGGTGCTGCGGACGACCTTTTTCACTCGGCCGGAGCCACGGATCGCTTCTCAAGCTGTCTCATACGAATCGGGCGGGCCCTTGCCGACACCCTGGCACGTCGCTGGCAAGCCGAAAAAAGTTCTTGACTTATGTCGCGCAGTTTTGCTATAATCCTCCCCAAATGGGGCGAAAAGCAGTGGTTGTTACCGAGTGAAGGGGTATCTAAGTCTGTCTCCCAAAAAGGGGTGCACGTAAACTAAGGAAGGAGGGATACGCCTTTTATCTGCACAGAGTGCGCAACACCAAAATCCCCTCAAGGGGGTATATCCATATCCTAACGAATAGGAGGGGGAGGTATTAGCTTCTGTTGTCCAAGGACGGGCGCGTCCCGTGCTTGATGATATTGGTTGAACAAGTTTGGGGTGCGTAAGGAGGAGAGGAAACAAACATGAACGCAGAAAGGAGAGGGGTGATGAAAAACCGAAAGATGATGTGGTTCGCGATAGCAGTGCTCGCCCTGCTCTTCTGCGGGTTCGGAACGGGACTAGTTCCCGGGGGCATGGGCCTGCTACCGCTCAGGCAGATCTTCGCGGAGTTCGAGGTGTATGGCATATACTTCCCCATGGCGGCCGTGACGGGAGTCTACGCGCCGTATGGTCAGAACACCTCGTACCTGCCTATTCGTGCCGCTACCGACTGGGAAAACCCGCCCGACTCCGTAGAGTTTTTCCTTGACACTGATTTCTTGGGCGCTGACACGTCCCTGCCGTTTAGCGGGTACGTGATCAACCTCCAGGATCAGGGGGTCGATGGGAGCGTAGTAGTTCACGACATCTTTGCCGACGCATACGAGGGTGCAACCTATGAGAACACTGCGTCAGGAGAGATTCGGCTGACCACGCTGCCCGACCGGGATGCAAACGGTATCCCCGAAAGTCTGTTCGGAGGCAACAACCCGTTTGCGCTTCCGACCCCGAATCCGTTTGCAACGGACCATACGGTGTACGTGGGCCGGGTGCAGATTCCGGAAGACACGGAATTCTTCTCGGCGGTGGCCAGCGTGATTCCACCTCCGCTCGAGAACACACCGGAGCTGACCTACGTCATGGCAGGAAGCCCGACAGGCGATTTCCAGGACGTCCTGTTCGAGATTAACGACGGGGCGGTGTGGCCGGACATGAATGGACGGTTTGTCGTGAGAGCCGCAGCGTCGCGCGACGATCTTGACGCCGTGGTGAGCGAGGGGTCACTCGCGCTTATTAGCGAACTGGGCATACCAGAGCAGAGTTTCGACCCACTCGTATTGCACTTGGCGGCGTTCGACGCGCACCTGTTTGCAGACGTCGAGGGAACGCCGATGGTGATCGAAGATCTCGGTGCGTACCCGATGACAGTCCGCGTAACGTTCCCCATTCTGATCCCGAACACGCCAGAGCTGATGGCCAGGATCGGAATGCCGATTTTCTATGCGGATACCAGTGTCGACAGCGAATATAACATTATGGTCGATTCGACCGAGTTCGTCCAGTTGCCTGTCGAGCAGGTCATCGAGAACACTGCGGAACTTGTCTTCCAGATTGAGAGCCTGAGCACCTACGTACCGATGCTTCATGAGGGTGCACCGGTTCTCGACCCGATGGATCCGGACGCCCTCGTGCCGGCCAGCGGACCGTCGGCCGGGTGTACGCCGCTGAGCATCCAGGCGTTCGGGTCGCTCGATGAGACGAACCTGATAGTCGAGTTCGGCGCAAATCCGGCGACCGACGTCAACGTCGTACTGAACACTGTGGAGCTGTCCGGGCCGCACCTGGTCACCTGCGTGACACCTGCGGGCGACGCGCTCGGTCCTGTGGATGTACGTATCACGAACCCGGACGTCGATGGCTGGCCGATTTTCGCCATGCTCGATGACGCATACACGTATACGGTCAGCACGCCGCTGATTGAGAGCATTGTGCCTGATATCGGCTACCCGGGAACGACCTTCACCATCACGGGTACCGAGTTCGACCCGAACGTCACTGTCACGTTCGACGGGACGGTGGTACCGGTCACGGTCGAGAATTGCACGACGATCACGGGTAATGTACCGACCTTACCGGCCGGAATATACCAGGTGACAGTGACCGATCCGCTCAGCGAGAACTACGACTACGTGATGTTCGAGATCCTGCGGGCGATTACCAGGACGCGCGGCGGATCCGGCGGTCCGTGCTTCATCGCGACGGCGGCCTATGGCACGCCTATGGCGGACCAGCTTGAAACGCTCAGAACGTTCAGAGACCGCTACCTGCTCACGAACGTCGCGGGTACGGCTCTGATGCGGGCGTACTACAAGTACAGCCCCGCCGTGGCACATGTGGTCGCTACCAATGCTGTACTGCGGGCGCTTACGCGTGCGATGCTCACAGCGCTTCTGACGCCGCTGTGGGTGAAGCTGGTGCTCGCAGGCTTGATAGCGGGCGCAGCCGCGATCATCAGAAGAAAGGTGACCGCGTAAGCAAGCCATCGTCTCGATTCGGCGTGCGCCATCGCGCAACGACCGGACCGAGAGGGAGATAGTAAAAAGGCAGGCTGCAACAAAGCCTGCCTTTTTACATGCAGGGCATTCGGGTAGGGGCGTTCGCGTTCAATTAAACGTCCCTGCCTGCACAGGACGGAGGTCTGGAATGATCACCAGGCAGGAAGTGCGAGCTTGAAGATCAAGGTTCTGGAAACCGCTCACGCTTTGGGGATGGGCGGGACGGAAAAAGTGCTGCAGATACTTGTCAAGTATCTCGCCAAGAGCAGGTTCGAGGTGTACGTCTGCGGCACGGGCGAAGGCGGGCCTCGCGCTGATATGATCCGCGAATACGGTGTCGAGGTCTTTGTCAAACCGGATGTCCTGGAGCTCTGCCGCCGATTGAAGCCGGATATACTGCACGTTCACCGTGCCGGTTGGACAGAGCCCGGCGTCATCGAGAAGGCCAAAGAAGCCGGGGTACCGATAGTCGTCGAGACGAACGTTTTCGGGCGTGTCGATACGAGCCCCGCCGAGCAGGCGATAGACTGCCACCTGTTTGTCAGCTACTTTTGCGCCAGCCGGTACCATGGTTGGGTGGGCCATCCGCTCACCTCCGATAAGTATAAGGTACTCTACAACCCCATCGACCTTGACGAGTTCGACGCCTACCCGTTCAGCGGCGATCGGGGTCGGTCGCGTGTCGGCAGGATAAGCCGTGCCGAGAACCTCAAATGGGACCCGATATGTATAGATATGGTGCCATTCGTGCTGCAGTATGTGCCCGATTTGAGCTACCACGTGATCGGCGCGACCGACGACGTACGCGTCAGGATTCGGTCGCTCGGGATCGAAAACTGTTTCAAGTTCATGGATATGACAGCGGATGATAAGAAGCTGATGGAGTTCTACGACTCAATCGACGTGTACGTCCACGGCACACAGGTCGGCGAGACGTTCGGGTGCACCATCGCGGAAGCTATGGCGAGCAGAATACCTGTCGTGACCCATAACTGTTTCGAGGGACGCGACAACGCCCAGATCGAGCTCGTCGATCACGGCGTCACCGGGTTTGTCGTTGATACCACGGAGGACTATGCGCGCGCGGTCATCACGTTGCTGCAGGACCCTGACCTATGCAGGAGTATGGGAGAGGCCGGACGGGAAAAGGTCGCGCGGAACTACGAAGCAAAGAAGATCACCCGCGCGCTCGAGGAAATCTTCGAGACGTTTTACGAGAGAAAGGTGCGAGCGACCCACAGGCGAGGCCCGAGCAACTGAATCGCGAGCGCGAACGCCGGGGCTGCACAGCGCCGGATCTGGGGCCTGAGCGGGTCTTTCGAGCTTAAGGAGACAGGCAGATGGGCAAAGGGTACAGCGTCAGGAGGCTCTCGGACGTGGAGGGTATCGAGTGTCTGTGCGGCACGAGCGTTCGTCTGTTCACGGGTAAGGACAACACGTGTGCGAACGTCCACGTCGTGCACATTCAGGATTCCGAGAAACATTACCATAACGAATGTACGGAGTTTTACTACATACTTGAAGGGCGCGGGACGCTCGAGGTCGGCAATGATACGGTGGAACTTGAACCGGGAACGTGTGTTCAAATCGATACAGGCACGCCCCATCGGGGCCGGGGCGACTTTCGTGCACTTATCGTTGGCGTTCCACCCTTGAAGGACGACGATCAGGTGGTCGTGGAGGAATGAGCACGCCGAATCGCGCGCGTTAACACACCATGCGGGGGAAGGATGGACATGAGCAGAATCGCTATAGTAGATGATGATACGAACATCTGTGAAATGCTGAGAGACAGGTTGACCGGCAACGGTCACGAGTGCTTCCTTATTAATGACGGTAGAGAGGCTTTCAAAACACTTAAAGAGAGACGTCCCGACCTTATCCTGCTCGATCTCATGATGTCGCAGGTGAGCGGGTTCCGGCTCTGCCGGATGATACGAAAAGACCCGCTTCTCTATACTGTCCCGGTGATGATCCTGGCGGCCGCGGAAGACGAGCCGGAAGTGTTCCACTGTATAGATCACGGAGCCGACGACTATCTAACCATACCCTTCGCCGTTCAGGACTTGATCCGGAAAGTACGCGGACTGTTGCTCTTACAAAACGCGATCGCCAACCGTGACGAGCTCACCGGTATGCCCGGCACGGTAGCCGTCAAGAGGGAGATTAATCACAAGCTGGCACGAGGTGAGGCGATTGCCGCCTGCTACATCGGGACGGTTAACGGAACGCAGACCGCAAAAGATGCGGGAAGCCGGAACTCCGGTGCCGACAGCCTCGTGCGGGATATGGGTCGATTGATTGCACAGACCGCTGACGAACTGCACATCTACGAAGTTTTCGCAAGCTACGTAGGAGCCGCTCACTTTGTCGTGGTGCTCAGCCTTGACCAGTATCAGCGGTTCTGCAAGCGGTGTATCGAGAAATTCGACGCGGAAATCGCGAAGCGCACCTCAGGCACTCGACCGGCAATTGCAGGCAGCGACACACCGAAGATTGCTGTTGGAGTCGCTCACAATCAGCACAGACAATACAGGAGCGCTGACAAGATGTTTCAGGTACTCGCCGAAGTCCACCGGAAGGCACAGGAGTCCGCAACGAGCTCCTATTTCGTTGATAGACGACGCGTGGACAGGTGAGCCGACTGACCGTTCCGTGGTGCTCTATTTCTTTCCAGCGCAGTTCTGGACTTTCTTCTCAAAATCGGCGATCTCGCGACGCGACGCGAGCACACCTAGTTCGAGGTGGATCTCAGCCCGTTGGCCCGGTTCGAGAAACTCGAGCCTTCCCTCTTTTCTTTCGGTCGCGCGGCCGCTCACCAGACAGTTGCCCGGCTCCAGCCCAACGACGTAGGTCCCCTCCCCCATCATTTTCCACTCTACGAAGTGGGGTAAGGCGTCCTTCCTATATTTGACGTAGACCCCCAAACCACGGCCACCGTCGAATTTCCTGTTCACGACACCGGCGTACACCATACCGTCAGGGTCCGCGTTAAGCTCGTAATAGTAACACTTCTCGGCGTAACCTCTTCGGGGCTTGTGAAACCGACGGCACGTCTTGAAACCGGCAGCAGCATCCTCATCCCGGGGCTCAACGCTTACCACCGGCACGGTCAGGACGGATCCGCTGTCTACGACCGGATACCCCAGGTTGACATGATACACAAGCATAAACGGTGTTCTGTCAAATCCCTCGTTGTCCACGATGTCGTGCAGGAAGATCCGGGGTTCAGACATCACCGTCGATACCGTCCGCGAAACCACAAGGTTCGCTCCGAACACACGCGTCTCGCGGATCTTGCCTGCCACCCACACGCCGTACCGGTCGCCGACCCACTGGGCGCCCGTCTCGACCTGCGTCGCAGGAATGTACGAGACCCGACCGTGCAGCCCGAGCGGTTCACCCTCATCCTCGCACGGAGCGCCCGCATAGGTGAGGCCGCACGTGGTGAGCAACCCGCCCTGGAAGCCTCTGAGCCAGCCGAGACCCTCAGGTTCGTAAAAGCTGGGGGCTATCGGACCGGTTGACGAATGCCAGCATAATGATCGGCCACAATATGAGGCGGAAAAGATGTCCAGCCCGCGATCGACAAGCACCGTGAAGTTCAGACCGGCCGCGTTCCATATGTCCACCGCCTCGACACCCTTCGTGTTGCCCTCTCTCAATTCGTACCGTTTATATCCAGCGATCTGGCCCATATCACCGACCCGTTTTCTCAACTCGCTCGACTTGATAGTGGACCCGAACAGTTTCGTCATCGTATCGCTCCTTTCCCGTCACCTCTTCTCGGACCGTACCGTTTCCTTTTCCTTGCGTTTCTCCTCTTCAAGCTTGCCCAGCGTCTGAACCAGCTTGTCTTTGACCTTCGCGATCTCGTCAAATTTCCCCTGCCGAACCAGTTTTGCTATCTCGCTTTCAGTTAATATCTTACGCT
>Ga0180433_10002344_pt1 | contig 29374 bp, 32 predicted proteins | sample SS_ome_8_FD_132980 | JGI IMG/M metagenome (GOLD analysis project Ga0180433, IMG submission 132980) | Hypersaline lake sediment archaeal communities from the Salton Sea, California, USA - SS_1_D_1 metaG | ecosystem: Environmental > Aquatic > Non-marine Saline and Alkaline > Hypersaline >... | reverse complement strand
CAAAAAAGTCGCACTATTCTAAAAAATTTTTTCAGAATAGTGCGACTTTTTTGCACCTTTTTTTTCAAGAGTTAAGGATCGATCATCCTATCATATTGATGGAGAACAAGATGTATGTCCATATGTTCAATAGAGATTGATCCTTAGCTCCCGAAAAAAAAGGTGCAAAAAAGTCATACTATTCTAAAAATTTTTTTCAGAATAGTGCGACTTTTTTGTACTTCTCCCCACCCACTTTTGAGACAGGGCTGTTAAAATTATGCTATGCACCTTTCTGGTGCAGCATAATTGGAACAGTCCGTAACATATGGTATTTGCTTTATATAATCTTTTAGAGTTTAGCGAAAACCTCCGGAGATTATCTAATACCCGGGTAAGTTCCGCAAGTTACTTTTGAGATGTTACGGTCTGTTCTAATTATGTTGCACCTGAGAGGTGCATAGCATAATTTTCCCAGCCCTGGATGGACACATCGGGGTGCTAAAAATAGAATTTTTGAAATTTCATTTTCTAGTTTTTTCCTTAAATTGTCTTACGCGTTCTCTTTCACCTGGTTTGAATGCTCTGAGAAACGCCAATTCTTCCCTGTGTCTTCCCGTCATTTCCTTGTATTTTTGATTGTATTCTTCTTGGAACCTCTGTGACTTTTTCCTGATCAATGCATTCAACTGGTCTTCCAAATCAGAAATGTCGCGTTTTCCATAAATTTGCTGAAGTTCTTTCACGGCTTCTTTGCGAAATCGTTGCATACTATCTGTTCTCCATTTTTCAAGTTGTCTACGTTCTCGTTTGTGTTTTTCAATCACTGCTCTTTGTTCGGGATCGCGTCTTTTTCGTATTGAATTTTCAATGACGTCAATTTCATACTCATCGAGATACGAGTAAATGTGGTCAATCTCGTCATGCATTTCATTTTCCATGAGAGTTTCCACATGTTCCGCGATGCGTTCAAGATCCATTTTGATTATCACTTTGTTTTGTATCTTTATATGTGTTATGTTTATCTTGTTTATTAACAAAAATTTTAAACTATATGAAAGGGTTTGTGGTAAAATTCAAAGAGGCTTTACGGGATTTTCAAGAGCATGGAAAGAGAACGCAAAACAACTTTTTGGAATACATAACAAGTTTTGAAGATAAACTTGGGAAAACGAATGAGCATCCCAAACATTTATCAGAATTTGATATGATGATTATTTACAAGTCTTCTGTAATAATAGAAAATGTATTATCGTATCAACATTTTCAAGGACGTCAATTGATTGCAAAAGTAGAAGTAAAGGGATTTCGTGTTTTGTACTTTAATTAAAAATCGTCATTCTTAAGATCTGTGTATGGTGTATAGTGATTCTTTTCTTGCAATGGCTTGATGATCCAATAAAGTGTCATAAAGTATACGATAAACCCAACGAGGAATACAAAAACAAACGAAACTACGCATGCTACTAGGATCCTTCTGTTCATGTCTTCATAGATATTTTCCTTTGCTACATAGGTCGTCCACTGGAGTCCTGGATATTGCGTGGGAAAACTCTGTATGTATCCTCCTGTAATTTTCCTAGATTGTGCAATAATATCATCAGTGGCATCGTCGCGGATCCAAAGGGAATTACCATCAATAAACGTAATGTTTTCTGCTACAAAACGTGATAACGAGTTGAGATTTACATCTGCAAATGATACGTACTGATTACGTTTCACTTCGTAAGTTAGCGTAGGTTCTCCCAATAGTTCAAATTTTGGCAAAAACGTTTCTGATATCACTCCGTCGAGTAGCTGTTGTTCCTCTTGTTTTAATCCGTAATCTACACCATTGTACGCAAGCGTTGCAAAATCAATATTCTTATCAGCATCAACGCAATACCCATGAAACTGTGGGTGTATCGTCGCGTTACTGAGGTAATATCCATAAACTGGGCAAACTGGTTTGAATTCTGCCACTTGCCATGACCATTTCCCATTGGTTGTATTGGCAGCACGTGTGAGATATCCCAGAGAACTAATGTTGTACCCTGAGAATTGATGGTATTGTACGTAGTAATCCACGAGTTTACTGGGATTTACATTAATTGGAACAAAACGTGAGGCAAAGATAACAGTACGTAAATGTCCTTGGATAATTTGTTCAACGTATTGAAGTGTTTCAAAAGCTACTCTGTTTCATGTGTCCTCAATGTTGTTTTTCCATGATCCGACATAGAAACCAGTGAGAAATCCAAATACCAACAAGATGGACACTGTGGTGATTAACGAAAGTCCGATCCAAGTTTTCATTTTAAAATGATTCAAGAGGGTGATATCGTTATCTGCACATTGCACACACGTGATAAATATGTTCACGGGTTTTATGCTCGCGCTGATCAAAAAGTTGAAAATGGTTTCAATGTAACCATTCCAACTTGGTCAAAAATTAATTTTCAGACACTTGACATTTTTCCACAAAACGAACCCAAGAACGATTTTGGTATGCTAGATGACAATGGTGAAGTGGCAACACTTTTTTTGGAACGCTGTGATCTGCAAAAAGCTCCGCAAAGAATTCACGACTCCAATGAGATTATTCAAGCAACTACATTTGATCTCGATGATCTTCCAAAAGATTACTTCAAGTGGCACTGTCACGTTTTTGATAACATTGGGAAATACATTGGTGTCATGGCAAAACCCGTACCATTACGCGTACAACTTGAAATGCGACCTGTGGCAACTATCGAGGAAAGTTGGATATCTCCATGGAAACGACAAACGTTGATGGAAACCTTTTTTGATCCAAAGGAATTTCCCAAGGCACCCTATTGGAGACCTTCAAAAGAAAAAACGGGGATTACCGCATATTGCAAGAAGACTGTGACAATTCCCATGGATGACGTTGAATTTCAGTGTACTGACAAAGGTTTTCAATTGCTATTTTTGGAAGCTCTTCAAAAAAGTACTCTTGCAAAATTACAACGACGTGTTGTAAAATGTCGCAAAAATCCAGATGGAAAGCCTTGGTACGGTTTTACAAAAGACGATGAGTACTTTGATCAAAATGGTTTTATGGAACTGGACACAGACATGGAACCCGTGGGAGTTCCTGGTGGAGGTTACACAAAAACACTTGAAACAAACGATGTTATCTACGTTCAACATAGACGTGGCTTGGGAGACAATGCGGTACTCTTTTTGGATGCCAAATGTTATCCTGGGTTGGATGCATTTATCCTCTACATTAAAACGGGACAGTACGATCACAGACTCCAGTACGGGCTTTACAAGGATTACGTGCATCCTGATCCAAAAAATCCAAAGTTGGAAGAGTTTATCATGAGACATCTTCCATTTTTTTAAAATAAATATGAGGGGTTCTTGGATGGATACCAATATTTTGGCTTGTCCAATTCCCAAAACACCAAAAGATTGGGAAGATTTACACGGATTGGGAGTAACGATACTGTTTAATTTTACAGAAACAAAACATCCTATCGATATTCTAAAAAAATATCAAATCCAAGAGTATCATTTTCCAGTCAAGAACTTTTGTCCCCCAACACCAAATCAATTAAAAGAAGTTGTACAGTTATTGACACAATTACAAAAAGAAGGAAAGATAATCGCGTGTCATTGTATGGGAGGACGCGGGAGAACTGGAACATTTATCTCGTGTTTTTACGTAAAAACAAAGGGAATAGATGCAAATAGTGCAATAAAATTGGCACGAGAAAAAAGAGAAAAATCGGTAGAAACAAAAGGACAAATACAAGCTGTTAATCAATTTTACTTGGAAAAATAAAATCGTTTTAATATTTTGAAGCTTCTTCTCGTAACGATTTTTCTTTTTCTTCTAGTACTTGTATCTTTTGCCTTATTTCATTTGCTTGGTCTATTAATTCATCCTTTGTGTGCACTTTCTTCACCAAAGTAGCATCCGCTAATAGATCAAGTCCAAACGATTTACTTGATCTAGTTCTCTTCAACTTTTCAGGTAATTGAGTTTGATGAGATAACACTTGGAAAGGACCACTGCTAACAAAATATACATGATCACAAGTCGTTTCTAGAGTAACATGTAATTCAAAATGATTACAATCCTCTCTTTTTGTTGTCTTTGCCCAACGATCAATTTTAAGTTTACGAATATAATACACTTTATCAAATAGTGTATTTGTTTTCAATTGACACATGTGATCATCAAGATACGAAGTAACATCTCCAATACAATTGTTTTTGTTATCATATTTTTTTAGGTTTAAACTAAATGAAACATTTTTTTCATTTTTCTGCAAATTATTTAGTTTAACTCCGAGTCCTTCTTTTGCGTTGGTAGATTTCAAGTTAACCTCCTTAATTACGGTTGATGGAAAATTCAAAAACATAGAGCCCTCTTATTAACAAATTAAACTTTTATTTAATGCATAAAAACGCATCCACATTTCTTCAAATACACAATGATCTTTCACAAGTAAAATAATTGTTGAATATCTATCTACTGCATCATTCACGCAATACCTTTGATCTAAGTTTGCTATTTTAGACATCTTTTCAAAAAAAGCAATCAACAGCGGTTAATTTTTTTCTTGACTAATGTTCACTCTTATTTTATCGTATACATCTCCCCAACAAAGAGGTGGATGTTCAATGTCCACAGGAATACCAAGTAATTTAAATGATATTTTCTTATAAGTAAAAAATATTTTTGTGTCATACAATGATATGATATAAAGTCTAATTGTAGGAACATTAACATCAATGTTATTATATAATTCGGATTCTTCATTATAATCAATACCATGTCTCTCAAGAAGTTGTAAATAGAATCTTTTGCGATATTCCCGCAACACTTTGCAAGTACTCGTAAGAGCTTCCAGAGTTGGTGGGTGATTCACAAACGTTGCAATGTAACACCAGATATCTTTGCAGAATACTCCAGTGTTACCCTGGATACGTTGTCGTTTCATTTTGAAGATAAACCCCTTTTACCAAGGTTAAAAATTGAACAAAGAGGTGTTCCTCTTTACTTTCTTATAGTTGTAAAAAGTATCTTTTACGTTTTTTAAAGGGGTTCCTGCTGTAGATGGATCACGGTCCAGAATTGATGCAGCAACTTATGACTAGATCTACCTGTAATGTGGTAGCTCAAAATGAGTATTTGAAAACACATGGTAAGGAAAGTAAAATTACGTATGGTCCTGCAGATGTTCGCTTCAATATGTGGGTACCCGTTCCAGTTTCCAATGCTGCTCCCTGGCGTCCCACGGGATCAAAAACGTTAAAGGATTTCAATTCAAAGTCAAAACACTGGCCTCTCGTATCAATGCTTCAGTTATTGTTCATGTTTACCGAGCTTTCGCTGAATGGAACACCAAAATTTACAGTGGATCGACGAAAATACCCAAAGATATTCCAGAGACTATGTGAAGCTCACGCAAGATGTCATATGGGTTGCAAAGGCGCAAAAGCAGAAGATTACAAATTGCTCGCGGAATATACTACAAATTCTCCCGATTATGATCCAGAGATTCCTTACATTCTAGAACAGACTTGTAAAGAGCTGAACGAAAAGGAAAAGAAACGTGGTGGTGGTGGTGGCGGCGGCGACGAGGAAGATGAAGAAGAATTGAATGGTAACGTGATACAATTTGAACCCATGCCCAATCGTGATGAGGAGCCTCAGCAATTTCTCGAGTGGCAACAGAGTACCAATGAGATCCTTCGTCAAAATCCAAACGTTCGTCCTACTCAAGTTCCACCAGACATTCGAAGATTTCTCACATTTCATCATGAAGATTTTGAAAATGAACATGAAAACGAACGTCAAGAACGTGCAGATAAAATCGAAAGATGGATCATGGCAAGTCTTACTGCTCCAATAACTTGTGTAGACGATCAAATTGAGATTCAAGATTCCATGGTATATCTCGGTGATGCGTCAAAAGCTTTTTTAATTCAACGACATATTGACGAGGCAGAAAACATTACTTGGCCATTACGCGGGGATTCCCCGTTTTGCGAGGACGAGGAAGAACAACAACAAGATGAAACACATGGGGATCGTCCTCGTTATCTACCAAAAATTAATGTGGTTTGGTATTTTCCTGAGCAAGACAAGCATCACAGTTTATTTTGTTTTTCTGTTTTGGATCCTTTGTGGCGTTGGAAGTATCCTTTTGATTTTTTGGAAAAACATCAACCTGGTGCAAAAGTTCGCAAGAAACCCTGGGAAATTACCACAGATCCTTTGGCACATCTGCGTCACCTTGGAAAACTTCATATTGCAAACAAATTCACCATGGAAATATATGAGGAAATACTTTCGTATTTTCTTTGTACTAATGGAAGTAATCCAATTCGAATTCAAGGAGAATATATTTGGGATGAAAAGAATAACGCGTTTTTACCCAATATTTTAACTCTTCCGCGTGCTCTCGATATTCTAAACAGATGTGGTGCTCGTAATCTACAGCTGTTTGACAACTATAGCAATCCTCGTCGTTCCGTGAAGTTTCCAGAAGGATTGCTTTCCTACACGTTGTCACCCAAAATGTGTTTTTGGTACGGTTCTCGTGACATTGGTATTGGTTACACCTATTGGCCAAATGACACGCCTAGTAAAAACGTTGCCATGGAACTCATTTCGGGTCGCATGAAGATACGTGATGGCGTTTTGGAAGATGTTGCTCACGTTGAAACGGGATCACTAGGGGATCTTCTGTTGGCACACAAACGTCGTTACAAGAATGTTGTTGTCAACAAGGAAAGACTTCGTGAAGGTCTCCCACGACTCCTCAATTATGAAACTGGTGATCAATTAATGTTATGGCAAGCTGAAACAGAAGCCGCTCTGAATATTATTGGGCAAATCTTTCCAAAAAAACCAAAGAGAGAACCGAGAAAATATGCACAGTATTGTGAAGCTATGCGTGTGTTTCGTGAGTCCGCTCTGGATAAGTTTTGCAGTATTTATACGATTGATGGGATGACTGATAATTTACCCGTGGCGACTTCAGTAAAAGCGGTGATCTCCCATATATCTGAAACGTTGAGAAAGATTCCCGAGGGACAACTAAAAACACTCACGTTACATATGCCGCTCTGTGACAATGATATGAGCGTTTTCGGAAATTTTTGCTTTGTTAGTATGGAACTTTACGCCAAAGGAAACGCGATTATCAATTGCAAGATTCCCTTTATTGCTGGTGGATTACTGTCAACGTTTGACAAGAAACGCGTAGGCGAACCAAAGTTCCATTTTCAACTCTGTGGACCCGCAGAGGCAGGTAAAACGTTCCCATTGTTAGGTTTTATCAAGAAGAACTTTATTGGCGGAACTTGGGTACCGATCAATAGTCTCTCGAAAATGGCCAACTATATTGATGGACACATTGGACCTGGACTCGGATTATGTGATGAACCTCCTCTTTATTTAACCTCTGCCAATGCAGAAGAAAAGTATTACGATGAAGTACAAGCCGCCAAAAACGTGTTTGTAGATCATCAACACAATCGTACCATTTTGAAACAAGTTGAAGTGGATGGAACGTCATTTCGTATTCAACATCATCTAAATACGGATGACTTTAGAACATGGGCGTATTGCACGAATCGCCCGCGTAACAAGGATCATCCTCTGGCAACGCGAATGTTTCAGATGACAGTATCGAAACCAGTTCTGCCACCAGAAGACTTTAAGTACGAAAAGGAACCCGTATTTTCAGAGGATGCCAAAGCATACACAAAACTCAATCAAGCTCTTGTTGTTGAGGTTTATCATGCAATTATTTGCGGTGTTATTCAAGATATTGACATGTGGCTTTTTGATACAGTAACATCACGTGTTTGGTACATTTTACGCAAATGGAACGTTATTGATTCCGCAAAAGGAGAACGATCTCTACAAGTTATTGGGGCTTTTATGCGTTATCTTGTGATTCGTCGTGCAGTTACGGCTTGTCGTCATGTTCCTGGTGGTGCTCTCTACAATGTTCCCTATGATCCTGCAGATGTTCACAAAATAGGACCATATAACGTAATGACGTTGGAAATGATTTACGCAGGATTACATATGATGTCTGGTGAAATTATTGATGATGCTGCTGGAATTGTATTGGAAGCACTGTGCAAGGTTTGCAAGTATGATCCTGAGAAATCTGCCTACGAAAACTATAGAGATCAATTGAATCCTACCGATATTCCGTTTAGAAGAACATCCAATCCAAAAATGACGGAGACGTCATCCAATGACGAGAAATGGTTAATAGATCTCAATATGTTAACAATAACCGGTACTCTAGATCAAATTTCGTCACGCGTTGCACCTTTTACCTATCCTCCTCTGGAAGATTTTCAAGTCAAGGCAGTATTGGAAAGTTTGTGCAAAAAATCCTTTCCTCCAGTACATGGTACAAAGTATAGGATTGAAACAAAACCCAATACAGAAGCACGGATTCGTGGAAATACCGAAACAAGACCAGAGGAGGACTTTTTAGTACCATGTGAGTCTCAAGTGGCTGCAGAGTATCAAAAGGACAAAAAGGGAACACTTTCCTTTTGTCCCTCGTTGTTTCCCTTGTTAGACATTGGTGTTATTGAGCGTGCTTTTATACAAGCTACCATAACGTCATCGTTTCCGAGACAAAAAGCAATCAAAGGCTTGGTATACACAGAAAATCCTGATTTATTTCGCGTTTCCGTATGGGATGATAAGTATGTCGAGAGTTACGTCAACGAAATTGACAGAAAACACCCAGAAGCTCCCGTATTGCGTAGTGAGGGAATTGCCATTGCTAAAAATGATTTTCTTTCAACAATGGAACAAGACGTTTTGTTGAGTTGTCGTTTTGACGCAACGCGCCAAAATCACGATGAGGTCTATTGGGAAATTAGTGAAGCGAAATCTGAAAAATACAAGATAATCAAAGACTGGGAAAAGGAAGCTGCAAAAAGAGTAGCGTATAAACATGGAACGCCAATGGATGAAATCAAGTTTTACACAGAAGAACAAATTAGACAAGATTACGAAGCGTATTGCAAGGAACACCCAGAAGCTCTGCCAACAGACGATGGAATACGTTATCCAGCTTCAATAATAGCTGAGAGAAATGCGAGAAACAGAGAAAAGAAGCTCATTGGACAACAAATGACAGAAGGAAGAAATATTAGAATATCCTCAGAATTATCCGACGAACAACTATTGAGAACCACGGGGATTCGCAAGAAACTTGGCGCAAACACTATGAGAAGATCTGCAAAAACTAGAAGATTGCCCCAAACAATTCCAGTGATATCAAATAACAACGCCATCACCACCACCACCGCCACCACCACCACCACCACAGCAGCTGGTGATAGAATGATGCAAGAACAAGGATTTATAATTTAAAAAAATACAAGATGATAATTTTATAACTTATGGTATTCTCGCGAAGATTTCCGGGTGTTGTTGTTTTTACCCGGAGATCTTTCGCGAGTCATTTAGAAATGACAACAGTTTTATTGATATTACATGAAATGTTACAGATAAATTCCCGCGAAAAATGTCAAATACAAATAATGACGATGATGATGACCAAACAAGAGGTGGAATTTATAAGAATGGATTGATCAAATGTTAAAAAGTAGTTGGAATACGAGGGAAAATCCAAGGAAGAAATTCAAAACTGGTATTTGTATTACCAAAAAGTATCCAATAAAGTAAAAGAATAAATGTTATTAATATTACTCCTGTGTGTTTCCTTGTGTTATTCCCGTATTATCGTTCCGCGTTCTCCTAGTATTCATGTTGTTGGTATGTCAGGTCATGGAAAATCAACAATTGCACGTTCGTTAACCAATGACAATGAGTTAATTTCCGGTAACATTGAAACTACTACGAAACGAATGGCATCCTTCTCAAAAACGTTTGACATGTTAATTTATGATTATCCTGGGTTTGGCTCTCCGGAATACTCGTTACGCCGTTGGTTACGCGAATATAAACCACGTTCCATTGTGTTACTGGTGATTGGTAATCGTATCTATGAACAACACAAAAAGTTTTTGCAGTATTTTCGGCGGACTCGTTTGATTGTCGTTAGATCTCAAATGGATATTTTTCCAATTGACGAGAGGATATTCAAAAAATACTGCAGAAACACGCTGCAGCTTAAGCGTAATATACCCATTTTATTTTTTAATTTGAAACAGCCCCTGGAATTTCAAAGGAAACTCCAAGGAGTTATCGTGTAATAATAAAGATAGTATTATCCTTGAAAATCACCAGGTTGTTGATGTTCTGACCGACCTTGATATGCCGCAGGAGGCATGTTATAGGATGTTTCTTTTGGTATTGGATGTGGCCTTTTCTCCTCAATTTTCTCAAGTTTTAATCGAATGATCTTGACTTCATGCTTTAAAATTTCCATTTCTCTTAGTAACATTTCCATCTTATCGCCATCTTCATCATGACCTTGGTGTTCACGGGTGCGTTTCATAACAAACCCTCTTTAATACTTTAAAGTTTTGCAGAAAATTAAGCGAGCATAACATATGATATTACTTTATGTAACTCCTCGAAAATCTCTGGAGATCATATAATACCTGGGGTAACTTTCGCAAGTTACCTTTCAGGGCTGTGAAAATTATGCTATGCGCCTTTCAGGTGCATAGTATAATTGGAACAGACCGTAACATTTGGTATTGTATTAAGTAATCTGTTAGAGTTTTGCGAAGATCTCCGGAGATCATTTAATACCCGGGTAACTTTCGCAAGTTACCTTTTGAATGTTACGATCTGTTCCAATTATTGCTGCACCCATAGCATAATTTTCACAGCCCTGATCTTAAAGGGAATTTTTAATACATTTTTGCAATGCCTTGTTGTTCTCATTAGGAACAAAAAGTATTCGTATATCTCTGTAATCATTCATCATGAGCCATTTTATAAAAGCAGTTAATGTTTCTTGTATTCTCAGTGACATTAGGTTGGCATATGTTTCCAAACATATCATCTCTACGGGATTTGCAAAAATACACAAAAACTTTTTTTGGGTTAACATTTTTGACCAGATATCATAACAACCCAGTGCAATGTTTCTATTAGGTTCCAATAACACCTGATAAGATGTTACTTTAAGTTTTCCTAGAGTAGTCTGTGTTTCTCCAAAAAGACTCCCAAGTTGTCCGGTATCAGTCAAATCTATAATAACGGTTTTTTCGTCAATTTCTGTTGGAATTTCATCAATGCTATAAATCAAACGCCCTTTCATAATAATAAAAATTGTTACATATAACCAGCATTGTGAAAATTATACTAAGAGTGCAGCATAATTGGAACAGACCGTGACATATGATATTGCTTTATGTAATCTTTTAGAATTTTGCGAAGATCCCCGGAAATTATCTAATACCCGGGATACTCTCGCAAGTTACTTTTGATTTAATCTATTAATCGAGGAATATTTTCGCAGTTGTATATTACAGTGTATTTAAATTATATTAATTGAGTAAAATAAAAAAAGGAGAAATGAAAGGGTCTGTACAGGTTGTTCCGTCGTATTTTAAAAAAGTCCCAGGGGACACAGAGGGAAAAGCCACGTTTGACTGGAAACCAAAGGGAAAACTCATAAAGGTGTCTTTTGAAGGTCTGGAATTGATTGCAAAAGACAATCAAATCACCGCGGAGAATTTGAATACACGAGTAATGCCAGCACTGAACATTATTCCATTTCGTTGTTATCGATCCCCAATGGTTGCCATGTTATCTTTTAAAGAGGATCAACGATTTTACGTGTCAACGACATCACTCCAAAATATTTGGGATCTTTTGCTGATGAAAATGTATTATGTTACAAAAATGTACATGTATGAACATGAAAAAAACACGAAAAAGGCAAGAGCTCTCGCGGAAGTTATCAACAACAAAGAAGTTATACTAAAGTGTCACGATGAATTCGAAAAGGATATTACCAAATTTTTTAATACCATGAAAGACAACGGTATTACCTCTCCGAAATCTCTAAAAGCCACTGTGTGTATGAAAGAATTTGTAGAAATGATGCGTTTGCATACTTTTAAATACATGCATATGTTGGAGCGTATCGTTTGGCATTGCGCGTGTATTGATTCAGAATCCGATGGAATTGAACCGTTTACCACGCCAACGATACCAGTGCATCCAGATATACCGTATCCCACTAAACGATACGCTGAAGACGTTTTGGCATTTGCACAGTGGTTTAAAAACAAACAGTTTTTTTTCTATGCTCAAGACACGCGCGCAAAACAACCCATGGTAAAACACATCAGTCACGAAATAATCAAAGGATACATGGAAGAATATGCAAATGACGAAAAACGTGTTCATGATAAGATGACCCCCTATCAAACACTGTGGGAATACGCCATGTTGCTAGATGATCGCGGGGAAATTTCCATTTTAAAGGAGGCAAGCAAAGGGAGACAAATAAGCGCTTCTGATAAAAACGAGTTTGAACAACGTAAAAAATAGTAAAAAAAAAAGTAATGTTTAATGTTCTCGCGAAGATCTCCGGGAGATTATATGTTTACAAGTTATTATCGTTTTGAAATTCATTTTGTAATTGTCTATACGTATCCCATGTTATATTATCTCGCAAACACTTTACAATTGCCGTGGCAGGATACGGTCCACCAAATCCATATGGATATTTGCCCGATAATACAAATTTCCCAATCATAAAAGCAATTTCTAGTGGAACGAGTTTCTTTTCCTTGTTAATCCATAACCAAAACATGCATTGTTCATATCGATCATCTTTATACAACGAATACCGTTTTGATAATTCATATTTTCCAGCTTCACATTGGTCACATACCAATTTTTTATATAAATTGCCGTCCTCATCTGGTAATATAACGCTGTAAGACCCTTGGCACGAACACTGTGTACGTTCTATTACACATGCTTTGTACAAAACTTTGTTGGATAACGACGGTATACATTTTCTACAAACACTTCCAAACGTTGGGATAAACGCGTAAAAATCACAATGTCCACAAATACAGCAAAGTGTTCTTCTGTATAATCTGTGAATCTCTTTAACATTCTCCGTGTTCAAGTGCATATTAACATTAACATTGTTTGTACGTGCACCGTTTCTCACTCGGGCACAGCCAGGAAATACAAGAGACCCTTCCATTTTTTTACTATGTAAATTGCAAATTTATTCTTTTCAACAGGACTGTTTTAATTATGCCAGCGAAGCGAGCATAATTAGAACAAACCGTAACATATGGTATTTTTAATATCATCTTTTATGATCTCGCGAGGAACTCCCGGGACTATCTATTTACCGGGGGATCTTTCGCGAATTGCCATTGCATGTTACGATCTGTTCTAATTATGCTCGCTTCGCTAGCATAATTTTCACAGCCCTGCTTTTCAAGTCATCCAGAATCCCGTCTCCAAAAAGCGATAACACCAAGATTATTGTGCGATCTTTACTCTTTTCCCAGAGTCGCTTTTCAATTTTTACATTGTTTGCTTTTGTGTAATACACGTCTCCTATACCGGGATCCTTTTCAAACCCAAAGACATCATTTTTACTCGGGTATTAGAAGATCTCCGGAGATCTTCGCTAAACTCTAAAAGATTATATAAAACAATACCATATGTTACGGTTTATTACCCGAGTAACTTTCGCAAATTACCTTTAGATGTCCCAAAAGTACTCCGGTTAATATAGATAATTTCCGGGGATAGTCGCAAAACTCTAAAAGGTTACTCAAGATAATATCATATATTTGTTCTTTATTATTTTGCATACATATGAACTGCTCTGGAAAATCCTTCTGCAGCAAAAATGACTCTCTTTTCTTGCTCTTTTTTGTTTGTGTTCATCATGTTTAAAGTTATCATTTCTCTATATAGCACACGTAATCGATTTGCTACCATTTCACCATAGTCTTCCATACGCCATCCACAAAGCCATTTAAAAAAATTACACAATTTGTTAATATTATCTCGTGTTATTGGAACAAAGGAAAATGTCTCAATTTCCGTTGCAAAATTACCCTTTTTGTAGTTATAGATTTTGTTTTGTTCAATGTACACGTTGAGTCTAGTCTGAAAATTCAATAGGTTAAATTTTATATCTTGCCGTAGTATCTCATCCAAATTTGAAAGGTCTCCCTTCGCAAACCTTGTGAAAATTTCTGTCACACATGTCTCAAAATCCACAGGATTATTCATATAGAGAGCATCACTTTTTTTATTGAATAACACATTGTTTTTTTATATTTATTATATTTCTACTCTAAAAAAATCCTTTAGAGTCACTTGATAACTGCACGCGGAACATTTGCAAAACCCCGGGTGTTTTTTAAACGTTGTGTTATAAATAGGAACGTTCTCGGTGGCTCGTGCTCCGTAAAAAAGCCAGTGAACCAGAGAACATCGAATACAAAGACGAATTTCAATGGGCGTTGTTCCAAAGTTACAAGGACAACGAACAACACATGGGATTCGCACGCCTGATTTAAATGCCAAGTTGCATTTGGTGCACTTTCTAGAGTCTCGAATCTTCACTTTTCCAGGATACACGGGAAGACTCTCATTAAAGTCGTTTTCAATTTCCTTGATCCACTGGAAAATTTCAGCGGGAAACAAACGTTCCGCCTTGTAATACAAGGTTTTGTAGTGATTTTTCTGTGGAAACATGTTCTCTACGTCGCCATTCCATGCCATTTTGGGAATTTTACCAACGTTTCTATTGAAACACTGGGAAAGGTGCAAGCGATCCTCAACAGAAATCATTTTTTTCAGGGCTGCGAAAAATGATGAGTGCTTTGTTAATTTTTACATATCATACAAAACCTGATATGAAAACTATTGTGACGATTGGATCATTGTGTAAATTTTTACACAAAAAACTTTTGCGTTTTTATGGAAAAGATATTCGAAAACGAATTTGGGAATCTGCATGGAAAACATTTGTTGATTCATATGACTTGGGAAGATACATGTCGTGTTACGATTCAAAATTAGAACATTCCCATCTCCCCAAATATATTACATGTTTTGCACCTGCAGTTGAAGTGAAAGTGTGCAGTGATTGTTGTTTTGATGATAGTCGTATAAGTTGCCAGGATTCTGATTGGGATGATATTTATGATAAATGGGAACTACCAAGAGTAACAACTCGTGATTATCGTTATTACTACTGTTTCTATGGTTATACACCATTTGAAGAATGTATTACAAAAGCATGTAAAATTATAAGAGATTCTGGGCTTTATTGGCATGTAACAAGAGATTACAAAATTGCAATTTATGAAATTGATGAAGATGGCTACGAATTGGATCACGCAGAAGAATTGACATTAGCGTATTACAAAGAATAAAAAGGGATCTCCGAAGATTATCCTATATCATTTCGAATTTACTCTAGGATCATGTTGATGTCGTCGTGCGAGTCGCATAGAGATACCATAAAATCTTTTAGTATTAAGAGCCGCACGTGAAAAACATGAAGGCCGCAATGAGATCAAACGCAACCAATATTAACAAAATTGGAAAGATGAAAGTCCGAAACGACGAGTTGATGATGACTTTCCGAGTGGTGTCTTTTGTCGATCGTTCCGGAACCAGTGAACTTCCAACCTATGGAGCCAAGACAACAATCAACGTTATTCCAATTGGATTGGACAAAATGGAAGACATTCCAAATGTTATCCGGACAAACCCGGAAACTGGCGTGAAGGAATTCCGAGTCAAAGTGGACTATGATGACGGGAAAGCCGGAAGATACATTCAATACCACTACCCATTTGCGAAAAAGGGTGAATATCGCGGAGATTTCGCCAGGATCAAAGAGTTTTGGGATGAAGATGTCAACAGTGCTTCTGGGCACGTTTGGGCACCATTGGAAGATTCCTTGAAAAATCCTTGGATTCTTGGCTTGAACGCATGGAAAGGATCCGTACCGGAAGACATTGCTCCTGGTAACCTCATTGATGCCAGTGTTTCTTTGCAATACTATGTCTACGTACCAAAAGCCAAAGGAGCTCAAAAGTTGAAGGAACAAAATGCTGCTACTACTGCTACTACAACAGCTGCAATTACAAACAAAATTGTACCCGTTGCAGCTCCCGCTCAAGCTGCAGAGGACGGTGATGATAACGTTGCTGCTACTCCCGCACAAGAAGAAAACAGCGGGGTTGTTCCAACAAGATCTCCTGTGATTCGTCTGAGTGCTGGAACGTTTTCCGGTGTCATGTACAATGAAAACAATAACAGTAACCAGACACCACTGGAAGCCTTTTCGAGTCACGTGGATGATGATCGTCACTTTTTAAAGTTACCTGATCATGCTCAGGATACACCTTCGTTGATCGTTCCAGTATCAGATTTTCAATTTGATGCAGAGTCTTTTGATGACGTCAAGGAAGGTCCCAGTACGTGTCGTGGTCAAGTGATATCCTTTTCCAATTCAGATTACGAAAAGGCGCCAAAAGATCAAACGATGGAACAAACAACGGCTCGCGAGAGTAAGAAGAACATTTCTATGAATATTGTTCAGTATGGTAGAGAAGGATGTTCTGATCAAAATTTCCCATTTACCGTGGAAACGACTGCATATCAAAACCATGTCATAGGAACTGGAATCACAAAAAGGGATCAATGGATGCGTTTCGGAAAGATTCCATGGCAAGGAATTGCTGTTGTTAGTGTGAATGCCAAGTCAACATGCGAGTATTTGATCAACCAAAGGGATACCGCGGCAACATACAACTCTTCCGGAATTATCCAAACGTATTTGAAAGCAATGTACTGGGATATCCCATCAACATGCAGGAAATATGGTGTTCAAGTGAGCAAAGAACTGTTTCCTCGTTTGTATGCTGACGTGTATGTGGATGCCGTTGCCAATGGAAAACGAAAGATCTTGTTGCAACTGGATAATCTCGGACAACGTGTTCAGCCATCTTTTACGAATCCTCTTCACAGTGAAGGAAAATCATGCAAAGTTATCAATATGAACGAATGGATGTCCGATGCTGGTTGGATGCTCACGGATGATAACAAGTTTGATTTTTACGTTCTCCCGTATTTCCCACTGAAACCAGAAATGATTGACGAAGGAGGAACCGTTCAACAAGCAGTTGCTGAAGCATACGTGGAAGAAGCTCTAGGAAAACTCAAAGAACTCGAAGAGGAGTCGTTGATTGCCGTTTTACTGGGAGAAGAAACACTCGAAGGAGTCAATACGTATCACAAGGAAGAAATGGATGCTCTTGCGGCAATTGAGGCGGAAGAAGAGCGTGCACTCGCCTATGCTGGCCGCGGAATCAAGGTGTACCCAGGAAAACTCAAAAAGACTCCCATGTCGTGGCAGTTTGACTTTCAAGTGTATGCGATTCGCAAAGATTCAAACGATACGAGGGTCGCAGAAACGGCTCCTCAAAAAACTACCGTTGTAACAAAAACAACAACAAAGAAAAAGGGTGGAAGAAAATAAACAAAATGTCAAGAAAGAATATAGAAAGTGTTTATAGAGATGTTGTTAAACATTTAAAAGTGACATTTAAACAAGATAATGTTCATGGATTTATTGGAACTTTTGAAGATCATATTTGGCCAGCCTTTGATAACCGATACGATTACTTTGAAATTCCCATTTTAAACTTGAAGGGAATTGATGTTGTGGATTTCCTACGTGACTGTGAAGAACATCCTTGTTTTCTTAATGCAGCTTTTGGATCACGTTCTGGTGACACGTGTCTTGTTTTACGGTTTCTTTGGATAGATCCCGCAGATTACCGGGGGGAAATTCCGAGATATATTACAGGAGGAACAACAAAAGCGGGAGGAGGAGGAGGAGTTTGGTCATTTAAATTCCTGTTTGTCGTGGCAATACTCGTGGTTATCCTGGGATTTTTGAAAGAAATTAAAAAATTTCCATTTTAATAAAAGACAAGTTTTTCCTTTGTCAGTTTTGGCATTGGTTCTGCTTCAGGTTGATCTTTGCGTTGACGAGATCTGATTCGTTCATCAAAAAAGTTGTAGAGTATCTATAAGTTATGTTGTTCAGCAACAATTCGCCATTTGCGTAAGAAATCTTCAGGTGCTTCAAACTTCAACGTGTTTCTATATACTTTAACAAGAAATTCTTCACGTTTTCTTAGTAATTCTACATCATGTGGAAACACCCAACCATGGATTCCTCTTTCCAGAATAAAGGAACTTCTTGCAAGATCTTGAAAACTCAAAGAAACCACAAATGCAATTTGAAGCCATGGCCTTGCTTGTTGTCTTGAAAGATGAAGATGTAACAAAAGTTCATTTCCATATTTTACATATAAGCGACTAAAAACACCAAAAGCAGTTTTTGTAGGAACCTGTATATACTGCATCAATTTTAACAAATTTGTTATATTTGTAGCCGTTCCACTATCAAAGATCATTTTTAGGTCATTAGGTGTCAGATGTTGTTTTATCGAATCAATATCATCTTTGTAATAATTCGCATCTGTTCTCAAGAGAATATCAATAACCATTTGCTTGGTAACCCAAGGATATGCTAAAATCTCCGTGAAAATCGGGATACCGACGGGGTTTTTTCTTATTACTCTATCAATAAGTTTCGTTTTGACAATAGTAGGATTGTTTGCTAATAGTTCAAAATTCTCAGATCTTGCTATGGTATCATCTTCTTCAATATCTTCCATGGTTAATCCAGGGTAACTCAACATGAACATGTATTTTGTTTTCAAGAGATCATTAATAAGCGCTTTGGTAAGTCTCTCTCCTCCAGTGTAATGTAAGAGTATGTTTTGCATTTCAGCGCTTTCTGCATTTCTAAGCACGATTCCTTTTTTGAAATTCAAGTTAATCTTTCCAGTTTCCAGTATTTTTGCCACAGTGATAAAATGTTCATTCTTCACGGCTGCAACACATCCACTATGTATTTGTCTTGATGTTAATGCGTCTTGCTTTAAATATCTGTCAAGTAGTTGATATTGACCCAATTCACATACAAGTTGATAACTGTTAGCAATGTAATTTTTAGAAAGTGACTTTGTTTCATTCAATTCCAAAAACTGTAAATTATTTGACTGAATAGCAGCTCGGGATAGAATATTGCTTATTGAACCTGGGAAAAAATCATGTTCATTTTTGTATCTGAAAAGGAACGCAATAGTTTTTTGGTAATTTCCCTTGATCAATTCTTCAATAATAAGTTGTTTCACAAGTTGACCAGAAATTCCAAAAATGTTTTTGAGAAGAACATTGGCTTCTCCACCAGACATCCAAGTGACAAAATTGAGTTTTCCTCGCAATGTAGCGAGACCAAATTGTCTAACAATTTCAGGTAACTCGTGTAAATGGAATTTTCTAATGAATTGATCCCAAAATATTACTTTTTCAGTAATGTAATCATCAAAAACACCAGCTTCAATAGTTTGCATTTTTCCGTTTGTTATATTAAGATACACCAAACGGACGATTTTGTATATATTCATTTTATTTTATTTTTAAAGGGGTTACTTATGCAAGAAGCCTGGAAAAATAGAGATCGTTACATCGAAGCACGCGTGGAACATGTAACCAAAAAGATTGATGCGTTGATCGAGAATCCAGATAAACAAGATTGTATTATTCGTATCGGTGGTGACGCCAATGTTTTGGAAGAAATCAGAACAGAGTTAATCTCAAAAGGATATAGTATTCCACAAGGTGATTGGGTTATGTTTCCATTACCAAGGTTTTCAAAAGATACCGATGAAGCATCAAAAAAACGCGAAGCCTACAAAAAGAGCTGTATTGAAACACTTGAAAAGATGATAGAAGATTGTATAAGTTGTAAAGTAGAATGTATCAAACTTCGTGTGCAGCATATTGTTTCGTATGACATTGTGAATCATTTTAAACAAAAAGGGTACGATGTGATGTCAAAAGAACATCAAGCGGTTTTTAGAGATATTGAAATAAATTTTCCTTCATTTTAATAATCATCTACATCATCCGTATTACCACCAGTATTCACGGCAACTTTTTGCTGTCTCGTGTAGTATGGATTGGAAATCTTTACGCAAACTGGTGTAAGTTTATCATAAAAGTTCTTTTCATCCCATCCAATTTCGTTCAGGGATTCCAAGAAACTCCTATCGTTTTTTGAACGAACCTTTTTAAATGTTCCAGGGAAAAGATCTGGATGTGCTGCAATTGTCGCAGGCTCTTCGTATGCAAAACGTTGGCTTCTCTTTTTGTAGTCTTCTGTTATCTTTGAAGAAATTTCTTTTGCACTCGCGGGTAATGACACATGTCTTCCAGTTGTTACAGGGAATCCTTTTGCAAGATGTGTGCGACCCGAATCAAAATGATAAATGGCATCTGAAGGTCCTTCCAAAACGTAAATGGGAGTATTGGAATTAATCTGACTAAACGGAACAACTTCCCGTGTGATTACGAGATCTCCCGAGTTTTGCGCGTTACTCATCGTGTTGATACTCTGTACCTTTGTGTCAGCCATGTAAGGGAAAGATTGTTTGTTTGAGTTCAAATTTATACTACAATACTGAATCTTTGGAATTATTACTTCCAATGCCGCAGAAGCATCATAGAGGATCCTTTTAACATTGGTACGAGCCAAGTCACGAGTGAAACCATACTCGGAACTTATCATAAAGTCACCAATGGTATCAGTATTGGAGTTTCCCCAGTTTTCAATGGCATTTCCTTTGTTTGCAATCAACTCTTTCAACTCGGAACACGCCAGCTCAGCTCCTGCAACAGCAACAAGATAGTATGAAACGTCTTCTCCATTTTCTTCAATTTGCTTGTAAACACCCACACGTCCATCTTCTTGTCCCAACTCTGTCTCCATGATTCGTGTATCAAAATCGTTTTTACGAGAACGATACGCATGTGATGGGGGATAATTGGGAGCAAACTGAGGAATTGCCTCTTGTAATGCCGGGAAACGTGACATAAAATACTCATCGTTCAGCGTAACGTGACGATTATCATCCGCGTCAATCTTGACAACACCCAAATAACGAAAGCTGTCATTTTGGATAGCTTCAACGGGGATCTGGGCATCACTACGTAAAACCGTGGAAATACCCGTCAATTTATCCTGGTCAAAATTGTTAAACGCTTCTCCAGACACAAAGGAATCCTTTAGTGTTTCCTTGACAATGTCCATGTGTAATATCTTCTTTGTGTTTGTAGTTTCATGAGAAAATAATTTATAAAAAAACGCAACTGTTTTAATCACAAGTCTACGTAATCTACTTTTGCCTTTTTTCTTGTTGATGTACCATCAGGATATATTATACGAACACTGGGACCAATTGGAAGTAATTTCATGGAAACTTTTGGAGATTCTATAATATTCCCAGTGTCTTTCTTTATCCATCTTGCGTTACGATGATTTCTTGTATAAGTTGATTTATGAGGAACTTTTGGTCTATTTAAAAGTTCTTGACAAAACAAATCTCTAATAGTCACCACGAATTCTTCGTATTTCAATTGCATTGAATTACAAGAAAAATTACTCCAGCAAGAATATTGATCTTGCCAATGTAAAAAAGGAATAATAGTACAAAAAGATCCTTGTATATTACGTTCCCACTGAAATACATATCGATGACCGTTTGTATATAAAATACATCGCATGTGGTCCTTAAAACCTCTCGTAGTACGCGTTTCATGTGGAAACATCCATTCTATTTTTGAACGAAAACTAACATCACTTAACGATGATGACACCACATGAAACGCGGTAAATTCCAAGGGACATCCTGGCATTATCTCGGCGTACTTTTGGATTGCATGTCGTCTCCAAAAGGCTTCTCTGCGTGATGCCGCTTACCATTGTTTACATACGCGCATCACCGCAAAAGCATCATTAACATTTACAAAAGATAATATATGAGTCCACAAGTCTAAACCAAGTGACATCCTCGGTTTGAATGAATCGGTAAATCAGAGTAAGATGCGAGCCCCTGTAACACTCGTTCAGAATCTAGCAGACATGGCAAGTAATGTCCGTCCACAAAGATAATCTTTTGCAATGCTATCAGAGCATACAGAGGCCACCGATGACGTTTTACGCGTTTTTGCAAGAAAAAACAAATGTTTACAAAATCTCTCATCAGGAGTTCCCGATGGGTTTTTGTTAGTAATATGTGATTATAACGAAATGTTCCGCTTTTATCAAAATGTTCTCCTTGGGATAAAAATGTCTTTTCTTCCGTTGAAAAGAGGTTATTTGAGAAAAACATGTGCGTATTAAAATAAACCCCGTGCGGTGTCACTTTGAAATCTGCAATATCTACAGCAATACTGCGAATAAAATACTCAAAAAATGCCATGGGTGTTGCGCGAGTCCCCTTGTCTATTGGCACAAATGAACATAACCAGTGCGATAACAAGGAGGTACGGCGCGATTTTTTGTCAAAAATACGCTCAAATATAAAGGAAACGCCTTGCTCACCATTCATTGCCAAACGGAATCAAACTAGAGTTGTGAAAAATTATTATATGCACCTCTCAGATGCAGCATAATTGAAACAAACCGTAACTCGCGAAGGTTACCCGGTTATTAGAAGATCCCCGAAAATTTTCCAGGAGCTGCGAAAATCGTACTATGCACCTCTCAGGTGCAGCATAATTGGAACAGACCGTAATATCCAAAAGGTAACTTGCGAAAGTTACCCGGGTATTGCGAAGATCTCCGGAGATCTTCGCTAAACTCTAAAAGATTATATAAAACAATACCATATGTTACGGTCTGTTCCCAGTTATTGTTGCATCTGAGAGATGCATAGCCTCATTTTCACAGCCCTGAAATATACTCGCAGTTTACTGGTGAATATCACAGTCGCGACCACTCTCAGAGAGGTGGGGTACCCTCTGCGTAAAACTAAAATACACGATAGTGGGGTTCGTCATGGCGTTTGTTGTCCGTAGTACAGTTCCAGTAAAGCGCGAGAAGTCCCCCTCGCCTCCTCCGGAAATCCCGGAGCAACCCCAAAAAACGTTGCTAGCAAAACCCAAAAAAGAACCACGAGTTATACGAGCACAACTCGTGGTTAATTCGTACACAAGAGAAGAACAACCCAATACGGGTCCACCTATTGTGCCAAAGAAAAAGTCTTCCGAGGCTTCAAAGGCAAAGAAACAGGCACTTCCTAGTACGCGAAGAAAACGAGTGCATGTTGAGCAAACTACCGGAACGGCACCGGAAGTACTAACGATGCCAGATTACGAATTTAAAGAAGATCCCGTGGCTTTATTTGGAGAACATTTAAAAACTGCAGGAAGAGTTGCCGAAGAAATGATTGCCACAATCCCTGAGCCAAAACAACAAATGGCACTTGCAGAAAAGTTGGAAAGCAAGGATCAACCCATTTACTTTAAGGATGCCATTGCTGAACACTCTATAGAAAACGGGCTGGAAATCCCGGTACTGGAAGAAGTTTCTCCAGAGTATATTGCAACGTTTTTGGAAGGTGCCAAAAACCCCTGGGAACGTGAGTGTAAACCTCCATTTGATTCAAAAACAAAACGTTTAAAAACATGTGAATCTGTTGCTATGGGAGGACCACCGTTGAAAGAATTTCTACTCCCTTCACAAAAGGGAGATCTCATGTCATCCCCGTATTTTGATAAGATGAGTCAAGAAAAAACACTAGTGTTACCAGAACAAACCCGATCATGTTGGTTATGTTCACAGGCATTGACCACGTTTTTACATGGAATGTACATGTCAGATAATGCTTCAGATGATGATGATGATGATGATGATGATAATAACAATAACAATCGTTCTGAACTACATGATAACGTTATTATTCATGATTATCGTATGCCTGTCAACTCTCCCGGAATGTACGATGGAAACTTGATGTTACCCAGTTTCAAAAAGTGGGTTGGTATTGCAGGTCCAGTCATTGGTCACAATCGTCGTCATTACGCGCTGGAAGATGGTGATCATTGGGTTCAACTGGATAAAATGTTTTTCCAGGATGGAGCAATGAAGTCGCAGTAAGTTGTGTAGAAGGGCCTTCCCCACCGCGTCCCTTGCGGCCTTTTACCGATTACGTGCATACTCTACAAAAGATTACCATTGAGGATTCATTGCTCCTTGCATTTACAAGGGGAAAAAAAGACGAAACGATCCAAACGTTTGCTCGTTGGATTTTTAGACCATCCATTGGAGATTCCGTGCAATACTACATGGACACGGTGAGACATGAAGTGTCACCAGAGGATATTGGGCATCCCCTGGAAGAACAGGATCCATGCAAGTTAACACTATGGGCAAGAGTGAATTTACCACAACGTATGCTAAAATACTATGAAACACTCGTACATTACGACGGATTTACCAGAGTGAAATTGAAACGTTTTGTGGATGCTCATTTACCACTCATAATGGGAAAAGCAACCGAGTACACGCCACTGGGAATATCCAATTACCCGGATGATCTTTCGTATGCCAAGAGAACATCACGAAAGATCCAACTCAAACCACTGTTACCCGAGGAAGGATGGTGGGATATCCTGGGACTGGCCGAGTATATCAAGGAAAACACCAGTGTTGATGTGGATCACTTTGAGTATGATCCTCTTCGAAACACGGGAGCTACGAGAAAAACACATAGTATCTATTATGCGTGTCTGCACGCGATCCATGATGATCCCGAGAACTCCACGTTGGCTTTTGTGGATCTTTTTTATCACTGTTTAGCAGCGGGTTCGTTTGACGATGTGTTTTTGGTGAAATCTGAATACTGGACACGATATTGTCCCATGTACACACGACCATTTACTGGAGATGATCTACCAGATTATTTCCATATGTTGTTTCACATTACGTTAAAAGGAGAACAGGCAGTACCCGAGTTTTCTTTTATGAATACACTGAAAAAATGTATGCCGTTTGCGTGTCAAAGAAGACAATTGCTAGATCAAATTGAAAAAGAATGTGCTCCTGGGCAACGTTATTGTAAAAATGAAGCATTCTGGCGTGTATTCTCAAAGATTTTCTGGTGTTGCCTTGCAGGAACCTATCCAAATTCAGTGGATGCTCCCAGAGACATGAGAAAGTTACTAAGGATCAAAGAGTTGTGTGAAAATAGAACTCTATTATTGAATGCACTGACGAGATCCACCGAGAGTACAAAAGCACAGACAAAAGAGGAAAAGAAAAGAGTGAAAAAAGATCGTGAAGATAATTGCCTAGTCGTGTTTACGGCTTTTCGTCTCTATGTGCTGCATATGGCAAGTTATAATCCACACTACGTCGAGTATGCAAATTACTTTATCAACTGGGAATCGTTTCATGAGGAAACCAACAACATGGCAGGAGAAATTCGAAGATCTAATCTGTATACGGAAGACGTTTTTCAGGAAGCTCGAATATTACTCGCGCGCGCAAACAAAGCCAAAAAAAGAGAAGTCTATCGTTACCGAAAAGTTTCTTGTGCTGCAACAATGTTGTACGAATGTAACCAAATTTTGGAAAAGGTTGTCTATCCAAGCACCGTGTATTACACGGGAGAGTTGCAAATGTTGCAAAAATACTATGAAAACTTTGACGCGGATACTCTAGAATCCCTGAGGATGATCCCTTGTGTGAATGAGTATTTTCATGAGAATTATGGTAATACTACTACAGAACATTGGAAAGAAATCTTGGGAAAAGTCATTGTAACTCGTCAGTTATATCTGGCAGCACTGGAAAGACCATTGCATATTGAGACAAAAGAAAGGATATTGAATAGCGTTATCAAAATTCACCCAAAGGATCATCTAAAAGTAGAATCGTTGTCATTGTTAATGTTACCCTCGTACGGAGGAGTCAAAAAACATACAATCTGTTTTATGCTAAAAGTTATTGAAATGTACTATGAAAACGTTTTACCCAAAGCGATGCGCGCCGTATTGGATTTAATTGCCATTGAAGATGTTCGTGCACTCGCGTGGTACTTTAGTGTGTGCGATGCCATGGAACATTTTTCCTTTGCACCACTGGATTATCACACAGTGCGTGATATCAACCAGGCAATGATTACCAAGAGATATCCCATGTACACTGGGCAAAAACTCAACCAATCCGTGTACAACGTTGTATACACACTGTGTTGTAGAAGAGTTGCCACGATGCAGGGGAAAAATTGCTTTGGTCACAAGGATGTTGCCTATGATGTTCGTAGAAACGTTCTCATTTGTAACAAGGGCAAAAACAAGAGTATTGAGGATAAAGCAGCGGAAAGTGTAGCGGTAGGCATTCAAACTGACAAGGTGAAATGGAAATCAGAACGAATTCGAAACAAGGATATGCGTTTAGGATTCCATGATTTCCCTTGCAATGATCAACCTGTTATTACAATCCCCCTGAAAACTGACATGTTGATCTTGGGAAAAAAGGCAAAAAAAAAGATAAGACTCATGAATTGTCCCCGTTGCGCAGGATTACACACGTTTGATCCTATGCGTTACCACGGCGATGGAACGTATTGCTGTGAGGAATGCGCAAAGGATGATCTAACGCGACATCAATCCGGGTCGGTGACAATGGTTTATCAGTGTGCTTATTGTGGTGTCGGAGGTCCCTCAGGACACATGTCAGGACAAACGTCAAAACCAAGAGTGAGAAAAGAAGACGTGCTGATGGTAATGGATATACCATCACCAATGAAACCAATACAACTCATTGAACCAGAGAACCAATTTCAGTATCTTCGTTTTTGTCATAGATGTTACACTGCAGCAAAACACGACAGCTCAAACGTGACAAAGAAAAAACTCTTTGAGAATATTCGAAAAAGAATCTCTGATCAAATGTTAAAGTTTGAAAAGTGATCCCGGGAGATCTTCACGGAGGTATCAAGTAATATCATTAAAATAAAAAGGAAATTGAAAAGAATCTCTCTCAATACCCAAGTTTTACTTGCAATGCTTCTCTGAGTATCCTCTCTGCATCCACTGGGCAACGTGAGGTTTCATATCCGAATAATTCTAAAAATGTTTTTGTTTCTTCATCATTGTCACGCAAACAAATAGGATAAACATCAAATTCAATCATGGTACACTCTTCAATTACATCCATAGAAGCTCTGTGTTTTTTCAAAACTTTTTCTTTCTTCTTTTCAGAAAAATCATCAGCAAAACGTTTCTTGGAACCATCATGATAAACAATGTAATTATCAACAAGATCAATCTCACACACACCCAACATCTTTTGAAATTTTTTTGAGAATTTCCAAAAATAGAATGAGTAAGACTCTTTTACTGTTTAATCTTTTTCTGTGGAAATTGACGAAAACCAGCGATTGTCTCCATCATGTCCCCATTTAACAAGAGACTAAGACCAACTTTTGCTTCTGTCATGTATCTGATTATCTTGGTATAACATTGGAACGCATCAATCATTTCTTGAAGTTGTTCATCGGCAACTTCTTTCAAAACTGAATCGTTTGCGCATGTCTTACTCAGGACACGCTCTACGTATTTCATTGAGTGTTCCTCATCATTTTCTTGTTTTAACAAAGGATCCTCAATGGCAGCAAAAACCTCCCAAAAGTAATACTCGTAATCGATGCCAAAATATAGTAAATCTCCATAAAACTAGTGTCATACTGCTAATTGTATAATATCTTTCATTGTGGTGTACATATACTTTCTTTAAACTTTCAAATATTAATCCAAATAGTTCTTCATCCAATTTCTTATTCATTTCTCGTAAAATTTCCCTCTTTTCTTCCCGAGTCATCTGATCATATGCCCAATTAACAATTTTGGATTGTAAATTAGAATCATCATTCAGTTTTATTTTCTTCATCATCAAGCCCTCTACCACAATTAATTACTAATTTAAGTTGGTGATTCATACTTTCCAAAGCTGTTGTATGAATAGGATCTGTACCATCATCTTCACGTATATCTGCTTCTAGTTTGGCAAGTTGCTTATGTAGTTGTTTTTTTATATGTTTATGGAATAATTGTTTTTCTTTTTCACTGGTAGCATATGGAGATTGATAGTAGTTGTTCATGTTTTAATAAACCCCTTTTTATTCTTTTAATATTTCTTCACAATCCCGTATGATTGGTGTTAGATAATCTTTTAATCCTTCGTATTTATACGGATATCTGTATCTTAATGTTATTTTCCCGTCTTTTTTTACCTTAATATCACTAATATGTACAATTGCCTCTTGTATACATAATAATGTATATATCGCCTGCTGGTTAATAACTTTAATGTGAAGGGTATACTTTTGGTTTGGAAAATGAATCGGAATAAATAGGAAAGTTTGTCGTTTGTTTATACGATAATCTCTTTCGGTTCCATAATGTACCATTAAAGATTGTTGTATTACCAAAAGATACTCATAATCTAATTTTTTGATTTTTTCTTGTAAATCTTTCTTCTTTTCTTTACGTGTCATTTGCTCATATGCCCAATTAACAATATGACTTTGTAAATTAATATTAGGATCCATCTTTATTTGTTTTTGAAACAACCCCTCTTTTATTCTTTTAATTTATCACAAAACGGAATAATACACTTTAAATATTCTTGAGTCTCACCACTACAAAAATATTCTTCATCTTTTTCTTTTGTGCGTACAATCTCACAGTGTACATAAATTGTATATGAATGAAAATATGCTATCCCACCCGCTATTATACCGCCCGGTGTATAACTTATCTTTCCATCTATAATTTGGATTCTGAGAGAGGGTGTCTGGTGATTTATATTTTTAATTCCTACACTGTACGTAATATTTAATGATGTAGTAGACATAGATAATGTATATTTTTCTTCATTGTTTATAAATTTTTCCTTCAAATTTTCATATAAATACACAATGAGTTCTTCATCCAATTTCCTATTCAATTCCCGTACAAACTTTTGACGTTCTTTGCGTGTCATTTGCTCATATGCCCAAGAAACAATAGTAGATTGTAAACTAATATTAGGATTCTTTTTATTTTGCTTTAAGCAACCCTCCATAATGAAAAAAATGTATTTTATTCGAGATCAAACTTTTTCACAATAGCCGCAAGTGTTTTTGCTAATTCCATTATCAACTCTGTGTTGAATGCATTTTCTACACTTTCTCCAACGTTATTATTCATACCATCGTTCTGACTTTTAATAAACAACTGTTCTTCCAATGCATTCAAATGAGGATTGTGAAAGTTACCATCGTCATCTCTTTGAAGTATGTGTTGTACAGCTTCTGTAACATGATCTATTTTTGTTTCATTGTCCATTTTACTTTGTTTTAATCGACCCTCCATCTTAATAATTTCTCAAGAACCCCTCTATATTCACTTTTGGATGGACAACAAAATTGATGTCGTCCAAGAAAAACCCAAATTTGTAAACTTTTTTTTAGATAAAGGGGTTTATTTTTT